>Ga0265797_10001205_pt1 | contig 46107 bp, 40 predicted proteins | sample P2T30metagenome_FD_192433 | JGI IMG/M metagenome (GOLD analysis project Ga0265797, IMG submission 192433) | Plant litter microbial communities from East Loma Ridge, Irvine, California - P2 T30 | ecosystem: Environmental > Terrestrial > Plant litter > Unclassified | place: USA: California...
TCCTCGCGACCCTCGCCACCCGCGGTCGCGACGACGGGTACCGGGTGTTGGTGGTCTCCGGCGACCGTGACGCCATCCAGATGGTCAACGACGACGTCACGCTCCTCTACCCCTCGGCCCGCGGTGTCAGCGAGCTCACGCGGTACGACCGCGACAAGGTCTTCGAGCGGTACGGCATCGAGCCCCACCAGTACCCCGAGGTCGCCGCCCTGGTCGGCGAGACGAGCGACAACCTCATCGGCATCGACAAGGTGGGGGAGAAGACAGCCGTCAAGTGGATCAACCTCTACGGCGGTCTCGACGAGATCATCGCGCGGGCCGACGAGATCAAGGGCGTCGTCGGGCAGAAGCTCCGCGAGCAGAAAGAGAACGCCGTCCGCAACCGCCGACTGAACCGCCTCGTCACCGACGTCGACCTCCCGGTGGGCCCCGGCGACCTCGAACGCCGGGGCATCGACGAGGCCGCCGTTCGCGAGCTGTTCGACAAGCTGCAGTTCCGAACACTGCTCGACCGCGTCCTGGCTCTGTCCGAGTCGGGCGACCCGTCGACGGCGAACGCGGGTGAGGCATCGGTGACGGCGGCCCCCGAGGGCCTCCCGGTCGTCCGGACCCTCATCGACGAAGAACTCGCCTTCTGGCTGAAGAAACACGCGTCCGACCCCGAGAAGCCCGTCGGCCTGACGGTCGAGTACGGGACGGACGGCATCGTCGGGCTCGGCATCTCGTCCCTCGACGAGTCGGCGTACGTGCCGTGGGCCGCCGGACGCGGCGACTACGTCGCCCTCGAGGCCTGGCTCGACGACGCCACACCCAAGGTGGTCCACGACGCGAAGCGGGCCTACAAGGCTCTCTCGCGCGCCGGCCTGACGCTGACCGGCATCGTCGGCGACCCCCGGGTCGCCGCCTGGCTGCTGCGCCCGGGCCGCACATCGTTCGCACTATCCGACCTCGTCTACGAGCAGCTGGGCGAGACCCTGCCCGTCGGTGACCCCAACCAGCTCGTGTCGGCCGACGACGACGTCAACGTGGCATCCGAGGCCTGGTACGTCCTCCGGCTCTCCGAGTCGTTCGTGGCCGCCCTCGACGAAGGCTCCCGACGAGTGCTCACCGAGATCGAACTGCCGCTCGTGCCGGTGCTCGGCGACATGGAGCTCACGGGCGTCGCGGCGGACCGCGACACCCTCAAGGCACTCTCGCTGCGTCTGGGTGAACAGGCCGGCGAGCTGGCCACGGCGGCCTTCGCCGAGATCGGCCGCGAGGTCAACCTCGGCTCACCCAAGCAGCTGCAAGAGGTGCTGTTCGAACAGCTCGAGATGCCCAAGACCCGGGCGACCAAGACGGGCTACTCGACCGACGCCGCCTCCTTGGCCGATCTGCAAGAGAAGCACCCGCACCCCTTCCTCGACCTGCTGCTGAAGCACCGCGACGCGACGAAGCTGCGTCAGATCATCGAGACCCTCGAGAAGTCGATCGCCGACGACGCCCGCATCCACACGACCTACGACCAGACGGGCACGACGACCGGGCGCATCTCGTCCGTCGACCCCAACCTCCAGAACATCCCGGTCAAGGCCGCCGTCGGTCGTGAGATCCGCGCCGCGTTCGTGCACGGGCCCGACTACGAGACGCTCCTCACGGCCGACTACTCGCAGATCGAGATGCGCATCATGGCGCACCTCTCGGGTGACGAGGGGCTGATCCAGGCGTTCAACGAGGGCGAGGACCTGCACCGGTTCGTCGGTGCCCGCATCTTCGGGGTGGAACCCGCCGACGTCAGCCCTGCCATGCGCACGAAGGTCAAGGCCATGTCCTACGGCCTCGCCTACGGGCTCAGCGCCTTCGGCCTGTCGAAGCAGCTGCGCATCGAGACGGCAGAGGCACGCCAGCTCATGACCGACTACTTCGCCCGTTTCGGTGCCGTGCGCGACTACCTCCGCAACGTCGTCGAGCAGGCTCGCGAAGACGGCTACACCGAGACCATCTACGGTCGGCGCCGCCCGTTCGCCGACCTCAAGTCACCCAACCGCGTCCTGCGCGAGAACGCCGAGCGGGCCGCGTTGAACGCGCCGATCCAGGGCTCGGCGGCCGACATCATGAAGATCGCGATGCTCGGCGTCCGGTCCGAACTCGACGAGCGAGAGATGGGCTCGCGCGTCCTGCTGCAGGTGCACGACGAACTCATCGTCGAGGTCGCACCGGGCGAGGTCGGCGACGTGCAAGAGATCGTCAGCCGACGCATGAGCAGCGCGGCCGACCTGCGTGTGCCGCTCGACGTCAGCGTCGGCCTCGGCGAGAGCTGGGACGCAGCAGCCCACTGACCCGACGAGGTCCGTATCCGAGAGGTCGACCACCCGAGGTCGCTTCCGGGCCGTGGTCGGCGACGGCGGGCCGGATGGTCCTGCGGTTCCGAACCCGCGCCTCCTCGTGACCCTCCGCGCAGGCCCCCGCTCGGGCACGTTATGCCCGTTCTTCGGGTCATCGGCTGCCCATCGGGCAGCGAATCACCCTCGACCCGGGCACAAACGGACACGACACGCGGCACAGACTTGACCGGGCCACACAAACGGACTTATATAAGCGCAGATCAACAGCAGTTGAACTCCTTCCGCACTTCCGCACCACCGGTCAGCTCTTCGAGGCTGCCGTGCAGTCCGACGACGAGGTCTCCCATGTACGCACCGGAGCGTCACCAGCAGATCCTCGACACCGCCCTGTCCCGGGGCCGCGTCGAGGTCGCCGGTCTCGCACGAGAGCTCTCGGTCGCGCCCGAGACCGTGCGCCGCGATCTGACCGCCCTCGAGCGCCGGGGCGTCCTCCGCCGCGTGCACGGAGGCGCCATCGCCGTCGAGCGCCTCGGCATCGAGCCGCCCGTGGTCGACCGAGAGGGCACGGCCGCGTCCGAGAAGGAGCGCATCGCCCGGGCTGCCCTCGACGAGCTGCCCGACGGCGGCTCGATCATCGTCGACGCCGGCACCTCCACCATCCGTCTCGCCGAGCTGCTGCCCCTCGATCGCGAGCTGACCGTGGTCACGCACTCCCTCGCCGTCGCCACCATCCTGATCAGTCGGCCGAACGTCACCCTGCACCTCCTCGGTGGTCTCATCCGGACGCGCACGTACTCGGCGGTGGGGGACTGGACGCGGGCCCAGATCGCCGACGTCTTCGCCGACGTCTCGTTCATCGGCACCAACGGCGTCTCGGTCGAGCGCGGCATCAGCACCCCCGATCTGGCGGAGGCGCGGGTCAAGCGAGCGCTCATCGCCGCGTCACGGCGGACCGTCGTCCTCGCCGACCACACCAAGTTCGGTCGCGAGGACTTCGCCAAGGTCGCTCCGCTCACCGACGTCGACACCGTCATCACCGACTCCGGCGTGGACGCCGAGTTGGCCGACGACGTCGAACAGGCCGGCCCCAGGGTCGTGATCGCATGACGCGAGTCCGACCGGCCACCCCCGAACCCCTCCGACGCACCACAGCACCTCACACCCCCTCCACCACCCCACATCCCTCTCGTCGCTGAGAGCAACAAGGAGAAGTCCTCACCATGTCCGAATTCACCCCCACCGTCACCGGTACGGGAGCCCGAGCACGCGTCCAGCGCTTCGGTGGCTTCCTGGCCGGCATGATCATGCCGAACATCGGCGCCTTCATCGCCTGGGGCCTCATCACGGCCCTCTTCATCCAGACCGGTTGGACGCCGGTTCCCCAGCTCGGCGGCTTCGGCGAGATGTCGGACGGCACGCCGTGGCCCGGTCTCGTCGGCCCGATCATCAAGTACCTCCTGCCGATCCTGATCGCCTACACGGGTGGTCGCATGGTCCACGGTCAGCGCGGTGCCGTCATCGGCGCCGTCGCCGTCATGGGCGTCATCGTCGCGACCGACGTGCCGCAGTTCCTCGGCGCGATGATCGTCGGCCCGCTCGCCGCCTGGGTCCTGAAGCAGTTCGACAAGCTCGTCGACGGCCGCATCAAGTCCGGCTTCGAGATGCTCGTCAACAACTTCTCGCTCGGCATCATCGGTGGCGCCATGGGCGTCCTGGCCTTCTTCGGCCTGGCCCCGGTCACCACGGCGATCACGAACGTCTTCGGTGGCGCCGTCGGGTTCCTCGTCGACCGCGGCCTCCTGCCCCTGGCGTCGATCATCATCGAGCCCGCCAAGGTGCTGTTCCTCAACAACGCCATCAACCAGGGCATCCTGACCCCGCTCGGTGGCACGCAGGTGCAAGAGGCCGGCAAGTCGATCCTCTTCATGCTCGAGTCGAACCCCGGCCCGGGCCTCGGCATCCTCCTCGCGTACCTCTTCTTCGGTCCCCGCGCCATCCGCCCCTCGGCGCCGGCCGCGATCATCGTGCACTTCTTCGGTGGCATCCACGAGATCTACTTCCCGTACGTGCTCATGAAGCCGATCCTGCTCGTCGCCGCCGTCCTCGGTGGTGCGACCGGCATCGCGACCTTCGCGCTCTTCAACGTCGGCCTCGTCGGTCCCGCCTCGCCCGGCAGCATCATCGCCTACACGCTCGTCGCCGCCCGCGGGGACCTTCTCCCGATCTACCTGGGTATCCTGCTCTCGGCGGCCGTCTCGTTCGTCGTCTCGTCCCTCCTGATGGGCTTCGGCCGCAAGGAGAACCGCGAGGCCCGTGCCGAGGACACCGCCGCACAGGAGCAGGCTCTCGCCGACGCCCAGGCCGCCACCGCGGCCAACAAGGCCACCAGCAAGGGCACCGCGGCACCCACCGCCTAGCCCGCTCGCACCACCAGTCAGCACCACCACCACACAAGGAGAAGGTCATGGCAACCCTCGACGGTTCCAGCATCAAGAAACTCATCGTCGCGTGCGACGCGGGCATGGGCAGCAGCGTCATGCTGGCGTCCACGCTCAAGAAGCAGCTGAAGAAGAGCGGTGTCACCGTCGAGCACTCGCCCGTCGCGTCGATCCCGTCGGATGCCGACGTCGTCGTCACCCAGAACAACCTGGCCGAGCGCGCCCGCGGTGTCGTGCCGAACGTGCCCGTCGTGCCGTTCCAGCTGTTCATGGGAGACCCCAACGTCGCCAAGATCGTCAAGGCGATCCAGGACGGCTCGACGGTCGAGGTCTGACGATGACCGACCAGCAGGCACCCGAGCTCTCGGCGCTCCTCGCCGAGTCGTCCATCCGACTCGACGAGGTCGCCGCCTCGCGTGACGAGGCCATCCGCAAGACGGGTCAGGCGCTCATCGACGCGGGCGCGATCGACGAGACGTACGTCGACGCGATGTTCGAGCGTGAGAACTCGGTGTCCACCTACGTCGGCGAGGGTGTGGCGATCCCGCACGGCACCCTCGCCGGCAAGGACTCGGTCAAAGAGGACGCCCTCGTCGTCCTGCGGTTCCCGACCCCGGTCGACTGGGACGGCAACGAGGTCTCGGTCACGGTCGGCATCGCCGCCAAGGGCAACGGCCACATCGCGATCCTCAGCCAGCTGGCCAGCATCCTGATGGACCCCGACAAGGCCGCCGCCCTGCGCGGGTCGACCACGACCGCCGAGGTCTACGAGTTGCTCGCGTCGACCGACGACGACGACTGACCCCCACCCCCTCCAGAGGAGAAGACATGCCAGAACGTTCCGTCACCATCGCCTCGAGCGTCGGGCTGCACGCCCGTCCCGCCTCGTTGTTCAGCCAGGCCGCCGGCAAGACCGGCGCCAAGGTCACGCTGACCTCCGCAGCCGGCAAGAGCGTCAACGCCGCCAGCATCCTCGGCGTTCTCTCGCTGGGCATCGGCCACGGTGAAGAAGTCGTCGTCGCGACCGAGGGCGACAACGCCGAGGCCGCCCTCGACGAGCTCGTCGCGCTCCTCGCGACCGACCTCGACAAAGAGTAGGCACCAGCACCGACACGGGACGCCCGCCGACGAGAGTCGGCGGGCGTCCCGTTCGTCGTGGGAGCCGAGGAGGCGCGGTGCGGGGCCCCCTGCACCGCGCCTCCTGCGTCACTAGGCTCGTCGGCATGACCGATGCCGCGACGACGCCGACCCCTCGCACACCGACCCCCGTGGACGGGGTCGCCGAACGATGGGTGGACACCCTCTGCGAGCTCGACCCCACGACCGCCACCTGGATCGGTCGTGAGGGCCGGACGGGTGAGTTCGGCGACTACTCACCCGACGGTCATGCCCGACGCATCGAGGCCGTCCGGACCACGTTGGCCGAACTGCGGTCCACCACCCCCGTGGACGACGTCGACCGGGTCACCCGGGACGACCTGACGAACGAGCTCGAGCTCGAGCTGCTCTACGCCGAACAGCGACTCGAGTTGCGCGACCTCAGCGTCATCGCGTCGCCGGCCCAGGGCATCCGCGACGTGTTCGACCTCATGCCCACCGCATCCGAGGGCGACTGGGGCGACGTCGCGACCCGTCTCGGTCGGGTCCGGACCGCCGTCGACCAGTACGTCGAGACGTTGCGCGCGGGCATCGCCGGGGGAGTCACCCCCGCCCGGCGCCAGGTCGAGAAGGTGGCCGAGCAGTGTGCTCGCATCGGTGCCGACGACGGCTTCTTCGCCGAGTTCGTGCGGGGCGCCCGGCTCGGTGACGGCACCGAACCCGGAAGGGCGCTCGGCAGGGACCTCACGTCGGGCGCCTCCTCGGCGGCGGAGGCCTACGTCGGCCTCCGACGCTTCCTGCTCGACGAGCTGCTCCCCGCGGCGACCGCCGACGACGCCGTCGGGCGCGACGCCTACGCGCTCCACTCGCGACGCTTCCTGGGAGCGACGGTCGACCTCGACGAGACCTACGAGTGGGGGATCGACGAGCTCGCCCGGATGACGGCCGAACAAGAAGAGGTCGCCCGACAGATCGAACCCGGGGCGTCGGTCTCCCGGGCCATCGAGCTGCTCGACGCCGACCCCGCGCGCCAGCTCGACGGCACCGACGCGCTCCGCGCCTGGATGCAGGAACTCAGCGATCGCGCGGTCGCCGAGCTGGGCCGAGACCAGTTCGACATCCCCGAGCCCGTCCGCCGGCTCGAGTGCCGCATCGCACCGACCAAGGACGGCGGCATCTACTACACGAGCCCCAGCGACGACTTCTCGCGTCCCGGACGCATGTGGTGGTCCGTGCCCGAGGGGGTCACCCGCTTCGGCACGTGGCGCGAGACGACGACGGTCTTCCACGAGGGGGTCCCCGGCCACCATCTCCAACTCGGTCAGGCCGTCCACAACCGGGCCACGCTGAACACGTGGCGTCGACAGCTGGCCGGCACCTCGGGGCACGCCGAGGGCTGGGCCCTGTACGCGGAACGGCTCATGGACGAGCTCGGTTGGCTGGGCGACCCGGGCGACCGGCTGGGCATGCTCGACGGTCAGCGCATGCGTGCAGCGCGTGTGGTGCTCGACATCGGGGTCCACCTCGGCAAGCCGTTCCCCGGCGGCGGCGGGTCGTGGGACGCGACGAACGCTTTCGCCTTCATGTCGGACAACGTCAACATGGACACCGAGTTCGTGCGCTTCGAGGTCGACAGGTACCTCGGCTGGCCGGGGCAGGCGCCGTCGTACAAGGTCGGTCAGCGCATCTGGGAAGACCTCCGCGCCGAACGCGCCCGTCGAGACGGCGCGGCCTTCGACGTCAAGGCCTTCCACCGGGACGCCCTGGGGCTGGGCGGGGTCGGGCTCGACACGCTGCGGCGGGCGCTGCTGTCCTGAGTCGTCGCGACCGCCGACACGCCGTTGCCCGCACCTGCGGCACCGCGCTAAGATCATCTTGCGCTATCTGCGTCGATCTTTCCGCACGCCGCGTTCGACACACCCTCCCGAACACCGTTCGAGGGGCGAACACGGCCCGATTCATGCCCGTACTGGAGCACTAACTACATGACAACCGTAACGACCAAGGCACCCAAGCAGGTCGCCATCAACGACATCGGATCCGCTGATGACTTCCTGGCCGCGGTCGAGAAGACCCTGAAGTTCTTCAACGACGGCGACCTCATCGAGGGCACCGTCGTGAAGATCGACCGCGACGAGGTCCTCCTCGACGTCGGCTACAAGACCGAGGGCGTCATCCCCTCGCGCGAACTCTCGATCAAGCACGACGTCGACCCCACCGAGGTCGTCGAGGTCGGCGACACGGTCGAGGCCCTCGTCCTCCAGAAGGAAGACAAAGAAGGCCGTCTGATCCTGTCCAAGAAGCGCGCTCAGTACGAGCGTGCCTGGGGCGACGTGGAGAAGATCAAGGACGCCGACGGCGTCGTCACCGGTACGGTCATCGAGGTCGTCAAGGGTGGCCTCATCGTCGACATCGGCCTCCGCGGCTTCCTCCCCGCATCGCTCATCGAGTTGCGCCGTGTCCGCGACCTCACGCCCTACCTGGGCCAAGAGATCGAGGCCAAGATCCTCGAGCTCGACAAGAACCGCAACAACGTGGTCCTGTCGCGCCGCGCCCTGCTCGAGCAGACGCAGTCCGAGAGCCGCACGACCTTCCTCAACAACCTGCACAAGGGCCAGGTCCGCAAGGGCGTCGTCTCGTCGATCGTCAACTTCGGTGCGTTCGTCGACCTGGGCGGCGTCGACGGCCTCGTCCACGTCTCCGAGCTCAGCTGGAAGCACATCGAGCACGCCAGCGAGGTCGTCGAGGTGGGCCAGGAGGTCACCGTCGAGATCCTCGAGGTCGACCTCGACCGTGAGCGCGTGTCGCTCTCGCTCAAGGCCACCCAGGAAGACCCGTGGCAGGTGTTCGCCCGCACGCACGCGATCGGTCAGGTCGCTCCGGGCAAGGTCACCAAGCTCGTCCCCTTCGGTGCGTTCGTCCGCGTGGCCGACGGCATCGAGGGTCTCGTGCACATCTCCGAGCTGTCGGCGAAGCACGTCGAGCTGGCCGAGCAGGTCGTCGCCGTCGGCGACGAGGTGTTCGTCAAGGTCATCGACATCGACCTCGACCGCCGTCGCATCTCGCTGAGCCTCAAGCAGGCCAACGAGGGCGTCGACCCCGAGGGCACCGAGTTCGACCCGGCGCTCTACGGCATGCTCACCGAGTACGACGACCAGGGCAACTACAAGTACCCCGAGGGCTTCGACCCCGAGACGAACGAGTGGCGCGAGGGCTTCGACTCGCAGCGCGAGAAGTGGGAGCAGGACTACGCTGCCGCCCAGGCGCGCTGGGAAGCCCACAAGAAGCAGGTCGCTGCCTCGCTCGTCGAAGAGACGACGTTCGACGCTCCCACGGGTTCGTCGTTCTCGGCCGAGTCCGCTTCGGGCGCCGGCACCCTCGCCGACGACGAGTCGCTCGCCGCTCTGCGCGAGAAGCTGTCGAACAACAACTGAGTCCGTCCGGTCTCGACCAGAAGGCGGTTCCCCCTCGGGGGAGCCGCCTTCCGGCGTTTCCGGCGTAGTCTCGACGTCGTGTTCGTGTGTGGATTGACCGGTGGCATCGCCGCCGGCAAGTCGGTCGTGGCCCGTCGACTCGCCGAACGGGGCGCGGCGCACATCGATGCCGACGCCCTCGCACGCGAGGTGGTCGAGCCCGGATCGGCGGGACTCGCGGCCGTCGTCGACCGCTTCGGAACCGACGTCCTGCAGCCCGACGGCTCCCTCGACCGAGCCGCCCTGGGGGCGATCGTCTTCGCCGACCCCGCCGCACGCCGTGACCTCGAGGGGATCACCCACCCGGCCGTCCACGAGCTCTCCGCCCGGCGCATGTCCGACGCCGTCGCCGACGACGCGGGTCGCGTCGTCGTCTACGACGTGCCGTTGCTCGTCGAATCACGGGGGACCGACGGCTTCGACGTGGTCGTCGTCGTGAACGCCCCGCGCGAGGTCCGTCTGAGGCGACTCGTGGAACTCCGCGGGATGAACGACGAGGAGGCGCGGCGTCGTGTGGACGCGCAGGCGGACGACCGGACGCGACTCGCCGTGGCAGACCTCGTCGTCGACTCCTCGGGTTCGCTCGAGCACACCCTGGAGCAGGCTGACGACCTCTACGACCGACTGCGTTCGCTGTCAGCGGCGAAGCAGGCGGCCTCCCACGACACGAGTGTCGGTGGTCCCTCGTAAGCTGGAATCCATGGAACCGACCCGCAGTGTGCGCCCGTTCGAAGTCATCAGTGAGTTCGAGCCCAGCGGCGACCAGCCGGCCGCCATCGCCGAGCTGGCGGGGCGCATCAACGCCGGCGAGACCGACGTCGTCCTGCTCGGTGCCACCGGAACGGGCAAATCGGCGACCACCGCCTGGCTCGTCGAGCAGGTGCAGCGGCCCACGCTCGTGCTGGCCCACAACAAGACGCTCGCGGCCCAGTTGGCGAACGAGTTCCGCTCGCTCTTCCCGAACAACGCCGTCGAGTACTTCGTCTCGTATTACGACTACTACCAGCCCGAGGCCTACGTCCCGCAGACCGACACCTTCATCGAGAAGGACAGCTCGGTCAACGCCGAGGTCGAGCGGTTGCGACACTCGACGACGAACTCGCTGCTGAGCCGACGCGACGTCATCGTCGTCTCGACGGTCTCCTGCATCTACGGTCTCGGCACTCCCGAGGGCTACATGGAGGCCATGATCGCCCTCCAGGTCGGCATGCGGATCGATCGCGAGACGCTCATCCGGCGGTTCGTCTCGATGCAGTACCAGCGCAACGACATCGATTTCTCCCGCGGCAACTTCCGCGTACGCGGAGACACGATCGAGATCATCCCCATGTACGAAGAGCTGGCCATCCGCATCGAGATGTTCGGCGACGAGGTGGAGGCTCTGTACGCCCTCCACCCGCTCACGGGCGACGTCGTCAAGACGATGGACGCCGTCTCGGTCTTCCCCGGTTCGCACTACGTCGCGGGTACCGACGTCATGCACCGCGCCATCGGCACCATCAAGGACGAACTCGCCACCCGCCTCGACGAGCTCGACAAGCAGGGAAAGCTCCTCGAGTCCCAGCGCCTGCGCATGCGCACGACCTTCGACCTCGAGATGATGGAACAGATCGGCTTCTGCAACGGCATCGAGAACTACTCCGCGCACATCGACGGCCGGTCGCCCGGCGAGGCGCCCCACTGCCTGCTCGACTACTTCCCCGACGACCTGCTCGTGGTGATCGACGAGTCGCACGTCACCGTGCCCCAGATCGGTGCCATGTACGAGGGAGACGCTTCGCGCAAACGCACCCTCGTCGACCACGGCTTCCGGCTGCCGAGTGCCCTCGACAACAGACCGCTCAAGTTCGAGGAGTTCCTCGACCGGGTCGGCCAGAAGGTCTACCTCTCGGCGACACCCGGCAAGTACGAGCTGGGCATCACCGACAGCGTCGTCGAGCAGATCATCCGCCCCACCGGGCTCATCGATCCCGAGATCGTGGTCAAGCCGTCCGCGGGCCAGATCGACGACCTTCTCGAAGAGATCCGGACGCGGGTCGAGATCGACGAACGCGTCCTGGTCACCACCCTGACCAAGAAGATGGCCGAAGAACTCACCGACTTCCTCACCGAGGCGGGTGTGCGGGTGCGGTATCTGCACTCCGACGTCGACACTCTCCGGCGGGTCGAACTCCTCACCGAACTGCGACAGGGCGTCTACGACGTGCTCGTCGGCATCAACCTGCTCCGTGAGGGCCTCGACCTCCCCGAGGTGTCGCTCGTCGCGATCCTCGATGCCGACAAAGAGGGCTTCCTCCGTTCGTCGACGTCCCTCATCCAGACCATCGGCCGCGCGGCCCGCAACGTCTCGGGTCAGGTGCACATGTACGCCGACGTGATGACCGACTCCATGAAACAGGCTCTCGAAGAGACCGATCGTCGTCGCGAGAAGCAGGTCGCCTACAACCTCGAGAGGGGCATCGACCCTCAACCACTCCGCAAGAAGATCGCCGACATCACCGAGGTCCTGGCCCGCGAGGGTGCCGACACCGCACGCCTCCTCGCGGATCGCCAGGGCGGCAAGCGCGCCCCGACGCCGAACCTCCGCCGCGAGGGCAAGGCTGCCAGCGCGGCGAACGGCCTCGAATCCATCATCGCCGACCTCAACGAGCAGATGCTGCAGGCCTCTGCCGAGCTCAAGTTCGAGTTGGCCGGTCGGCTCCGGGACGAGGTCGCCGACCTGAAGAAAGACCTGCGGCAGATGGAGGCTGCCGGTCATGCCCGGTGATCGTCGCCGCGTCGTCGTCACGGGTGCGACGGCGGGGCTCGGCTACTACTCCGCCGAGCGGCTCGTCACGGCCGGTCATCAGGTCGTCCTCGCGGCTCGCGACGCCGAGAGGGCCGTCCGGGCCGCCGATCTCCTGCGCAACCGCGTGCCCGGGGCAGACGTCGACACGGTCGCGCTCGACCTGGCCGACCTCGCGTCGGTCCGCTCTGGTGCGTCCGCCATCGCCGCCGGCGGACCGGTCGACGGCCTCCTGGCCAACGCGGGCGTCGTCGGCTCCCGTCGGCGTCAGACGACGACCGACGGATTCGAACTCCAATTCGGCACCAACCATCTCGGCCACTTCGCCCTGGTCTCGCACCTCATGCCGGCCCTCGAGTCGGCAGGGCGGGCTCGAGTCGTGCACCTCGGCAGCATCAGCCACCGGTGGGTCCGACTCGACCTCGACGATCCCATGATGGTCTCGAGCTACTCCGGGGCCGTCGCCTACGCGCGATCCAAGCTGGCGGTCATGACCTTCGGCTTCGACCTCGATCGTCGCCTTCGAGCCGCCGAATCGTCGGTCTCCAGCGTCGTCGCCCACCCCGGGTTCTCCTGGGACTCTCTCAGCGACCCGCGTCCGCCCGTCGTCGAACCCCATCGCCCTCCCGCCGTCCTCACCTCGATGATGCACACCTTCTCCCAGGGAAAAGAGGTCGGAGCAGAGCCACTGGTCCAGGCCGTCGTGGGCGAAGACGTCGTCGGCGGGGAATACTGGGGTCCGGCCGGATGGTTCCAACTGACCGGCGCGCCGGCTCGTGTTCCCGCCAAACGTCACACCCGCGACGAGTCGGTCGCAGCCCGTCTGTGGCAGGTGTCGGCCGGCCTGACGGGCGTCCAACCGGTCATCTCGTCCTCGGCCCCCTGACCCGGCGCCGCCGGCCGTACCTCCTGCGGGCCCGCCCGCCACGACGACGAGCGTCGTCCACATCGACAGAATGGTAAGAGTGTCCATCTCACCTGTAGAAGGTTCCTCCACGCTGAGCGTCCGGGGTGCCCGTGTGCACAACCTGGACAACGTCGACCTCGAGATCCCGCGTGACTCGTTGGTCGTCTTCACCGGGTTGTCCGGCTCCGGCAAGTCGTCCCTCGCATTCGACACGATCTTCGCCGAGGGTCAGAGACGCTACGTCGAGTCGCTGTCCGCCTACGCGCGGCAGTTCCTGGGTCAGGTCGACCGGCCCGACGTCGACTTCATCGAGGGCCTCAGCCCGGCCGTCTCCATCGACCAGAAGTCCACGAACCGCAACCCACGGTCCACGGTCGGCACCATCACCGAGATCTACGACTACATGCGCCTGCTCTGGGCACGCATCGGCGTGCCGCACTGCGCCGTCTGCGGTGAGAAGATCAGCAAGCAGAGTGTGCAGCAGATCGCCGACCAGCTCATGACGCTCGAGACGGGCACCCGCTACCAGGTGCTGAGCCCCGTGGTCTCGCAGAAGAAAGGCGAGTTCGTCGATCTGTTCGCCGAGCTCGCGTCCACGGGCTATTCCCGGGCCATCGTCGACGGTGAGCAGATCCAGCTCAGTTCCCCTCCCAAGCTGAAGAAGCAGATCAAGCACGACATCTCGGTCGTCGTCGATCGCCTCGTCGCCTCCGATCAGGCGCTGACCCGTCTGACCGACTCCCTCGAGACCGCCCTCCGCCTGACCGACGGCCTGGTCACGATCGACTTCGTCGACACCGACGAGGGCGCAGCCGGCAAGTACCGGACGTTCTCCGAGAAGCTCTCGTGCCCGAACAACCACCCCGTCCAGCTCACCGAGATCGAGCCTCGGACGTTCTCGTTCAACGCCCCCTTCGGCGCCTGCCCCGAATGCTCCGGTCTCGGCACCAAGATGTCCGTCGACTCCGACCTGCTGCTCGGCGACCCCGAACTGAGCCTCGCCGACGGTGTCATCCTTCCCTGGACCCAGTCCGGCAAGGGTCTCTACAACTACTTCCAGAAACTCCTCGAGGGTCTGGCCGGCGATCTCGGCTTCAGCCTCAAGACTCCGTGGCACGACCTGCCCGAGAAGATCCAGCACGCCGTCCTCCAGGGCAACGACTTCGAGGTCACGGTCAAGTGGCGCAACCGCTTCGGGCGTGAGATGACGTACTCGACCGGTTTCGAGGGCGTGATGCCCTACATCGAGCGCAAGTACGCCGAGGCCGAGACCGACACCCAGCGACAGCGCTACGCGTCCTACCTCCGCGAGATCCCGTGCGTCGTGTGCAAGGGCAAGCGGCTCAAACCCGAGGTCCTCGCCGTCCTGGTCGACGGGAACGACATCGCGACCGTGTCCGAGCTCAGCCTCGCCGACGCCTTCGAGTTCATGAACAGCCTCACCCTCACGACCCGCGAGGCGCGCATCGCCGCCCAGGTCCTTCGAGAGATCCGGGTCCGACTCGAGTTCTTGCTCGAGGTGGGACTCACGTACCTCTCGCTGGCCCGCGCCGCCGGCTCCCTCTCGGGTGGCGAGGCCCAGCGCATCCGCCTCGCGACCCAGATCGGCTCCGGCCTCACCGGAGTGCTCTACGTCCTCGACGAGCCGAGCATCGGCCTGCACCAGCGCGACAACCGCCGACTGATCGACACGCTGGTCAAACTCAAGAACCTCGGCAACACGCTGATCGTCGTCGAGCACGACGAGGACACCATCAAGACGGCCGACTGGGTCGTCGACATCGGTCCGGGTGCCGGCGTCAACGGCGGCACGGTCGTGCACTCGGGCAGCTACGAGGACCTCGTCGCGAACACCGACTCGTACACGGGCGACTACCTCGCCGGACGGCGCTCCATCGAGACCCCGACCAGCCGTCGTCCCGTCGACAAGAAGCGCATGATCTCGGTCGTCGGTGCCAAGGCCAACAACCTGCGCGACGTCACGGTCGACTTCCCCCTGGGTACCTTCGTCGCCGTGACGGGCGTCAGCGGTTCCGGCAAGTCCTCCCTCGTCAACGACATCCTGTACAAGGTCCTGGCGAACCAACTCAACGGAGCCCGTCAGATCCCCGGCAAGCACACACGTGTCACGGGGCTCGACGCCCTCGACAAGGTCGTCCACGTGGACCAGGCGCCGATCGGCCGCACCCCGCGATCGAATCCCGCGACCTACACGGGCGTGTTCGACCGAATCCGCACCCTCTTCGCCGAGACGACCGATGCGAAGGCCCGCGGTTACCTTCCGGGTCGGTTCAGCTTCAACGTCAAGGGCGGCCGCTGCGAGAACTGCGCGGGTGACGGCACGATCAAGATCGAGATGAACTTCCTGCCCGACGTCTACGTGGCCTGCGAGGTCTGCGGCGGCGCGCGGTACAACCGCGACACCCTGGCGGTGCGGTACAAGGGCAAGAACATCTCTGAGGTCCTCGAGATGCCGATCAGCGAGGCCGCCGAGTTCTTCGCCCCCATCTCGGCGATCTCGCGCTTCATGTCGACCCTGGTCGACGTCGGCCTGGGCTACGTGCGACTCGGTCAGAGCGCCACCACGCTGAGCGGTGGCGAGGCCCAGCGCGTCAAGCTCGCGACCGAGCTGCAGAAGCGATCGAACGGTCGCAGCGTCTACGTGCTCGACGAGCCGACCACCGGTCTGCACTTCGAGGACGTCCGCAAGCTCCTCCTGGTGCTGAACGGTCTCGTCGAGAAGGGCAACACCGTCATCACGATCGAGCACAACCTCGACGTCATCAAGTCCGCCGACTGGCTCATCGACATGGGCCCCGAAGGAGGCGCGGGTGGCGGTACCGTCATCGCCACCGGCACGCCCGAGCACCTCGCCACCGTGTCCGAGAGCCACACAGGCGTCTTCTTGAAGGAGATCCTCGAGTCGGGTCACACCGTGCCTCGCGTCCAGAAGAAGAAGGCCACGCCGACGCGGCGTCGGGAGGCCGTCGAAGCACGATGAGCAACACCGTCTCCTGGCGCCCGAAGGCGGGCGAGATCCCGACCGATCCCGGCGTCTACCGCTGGCGTGACGAGCGGGGTCGGGTCTTGTACGTCGGCAAGGCCAAGAACCTCCGGGCCCGGCTGAGCAACTACTTCGCCCCGCTGCCTTCCTTGCACGAACGGACCCGACGGATGGTCCTGACGGCGAGGTCGGTCGAATGGACCGTCGTGGGCAGCGACATCGAGGCCCTGCAGCTCGAGTACACGTGGATCAAAGAATTCGATCCTCCGTTCAACGTCAAGTTCCGCGACGACAAGACCTACCCCTTCATGGCCGTCACCCTGGCCGACGAGGCGCCCCGGGTGATGGTCACGCGGAACCCGCGCATCAAGGGGGCGAAGTACTTCGGGCCGTACCCGAAGATCTGGGCGGTCCACGACACCATCGACCTGATGATCAAGGTCTTCCCGATCCGCACGTGCTCCGACAGCAGCTACAAGAAGGCCATGCAGACGGGCAAGCCCTGCTTCCCGGGGCAGATCGGTCGTTGCGGCGGGCCCTGCTCGCACAAGGTGTCGATCGAGGAGCACCGGGCGATCGTCGACGAGTTCGTCAAGTTCATGGGCAGCTACGACAAGCGGGTGATCGCCGACCTCCAGCGCTCGATGAAGACGGCCGCCGTCGAGCAGCGCTTCGAGGACGCAGCCACGTACCGTGACCAAGTACAGGCCCTCGAGGCCGTGCTCGACAAGTCGGCGGTCGTCCTCCGCGACAACGTCGACCTCGACCTCTACGCCCTCGCCGAGGACGAGCTGGCGGCCGCCGTCCAACTCTTCACGGTGAGGGGCGGTCGCATCCGTGGTTCCCGCGGCTGGGTCGTCGACAAAGAGATCGACATCTCGACCGGCGACCTCGTCGAGCAGGTCCTGCAAGGCATCTACACCGCCGGCGCCGAGCTTCCCCGCGAGATCGTCGTGACCGAGACGCCGGACGACAACGACGCCCTCGAGAGCGTGCTGAGTTCCCTCCGCGGGCGCGGACGGGTGCAGATCCACACGGCACAGCGAGGTGAGAAGGCGAACCTGATGCAGACGGCGACCCTCAACGCGCAGCAATCGCTCATGCTCTACAAGACCCGTCGCAGCGCGGACTTCGCCACCCGGTCGACCGCCCTGGCCGACATCCAGGAGGCCCTCGGCATGAGCGACGCGCCCTTGCGCATGGAGTGCTACGACGTGTCCCACCTCTCGGGCACGAACATCGTCGCCTCGATGGTCGTGTTCGAGGACGGCCTGCCGCGGAAGGACCAGTACCGGCGATTCAACATCCCGCAGTCGACCGACGACACGGAGTCGATCTACCAGACCCTCAGCCGCCGGCTCTCGCGCCTCGACGACGAACTCGCCCCCGTCGAGGAGGTGGGTGAGCAACGCAAACGGTTCGCGTACCGCCCCAACCTCCTCATCGTCGACGGCGGACAACCCCAGGTGGCAGCGGCCCGACGAGCACTCGACGACGCCGGCGTCACCGACATCGCCCTGTGCGGCATCGCGAAGCGGCTCGAAGAGATCTGGCTGCCCGACGACGACTTCCCGGTCATCCTGCCGCGCAACAGCGACGCGCTGTTCCTGATCCAGCGCATCCGGGACGAGGCGCACCGGTTCGCGATCACACACCAGCGGCAGCGACGCAAGCGTGACATCTCGACGCAACTGGCCGAGATCCCGGGGCTGGGCCCCTCCCGCGTGGCCGTGCTCCTGAAGCACTTCGGCTCGGTCAAGCGACTGAAGGACGCCGAGCTCGCCGACATCTCGGCGATCCGCGGCATCGGACCGACGCTCGCCGCGGCCGTCGTCGAACGGCTCCGCGGAGCCGAGGACGTGACCGTCGACGACGCCGCGCCCCCGACGAGCCCCGCCTAGACTCGATGCACCGCCCGCCGACCCGGAGGACACCACCGACATGAGCGACGTCAGCGAACAGCAAGAGGTCCTGATCGTGACGGGCATGTCCGGTGCCGGGCGGTCGACGGTCGGCAACGCCCTCGAAGACCTCGACTGGTACGTGGTCGACAACCTGCCCGCGCAGATGCTGCGACCGTTGCTCGACCTGGCCGAGCGCGCGGGGGACTCGCTCCCCAAGATCGCGGCCGTCGTCGACGTCCGCGGCGGTCGTCTCTTCAGCGAAGCGCAGGAGGCCGTCCGAACCCTCCGGGCGAGCATGCCCAGCAAGGTGCGCGTGCTCTTCCTCGACGCTACCGACGCAGCCTTGGTGCGGCGTTTCGAGCAGGTCCGGCGGCCACACCCACTGCAGGGCGACGGCACGTTGCTCGACGGCATCCTCGCCGAGCGTGCACGCATGGAAGAACTCCGAGAGACCAGTGACGTGATCATCGACACGTCAGAACTCAACATCCATCAGCTGGCCACGACGATCTCCGAGAAGTTCGCCGAGTCCGACCGTGCCGGGGTGCAGGTGACCGTCCTCAGCTTCGGGTTCAAGTACGGCCTGCCCACGGACGCCGACATGGTGGGTGACGCACGGTTCCTCCCCAACCCGTTCTGGGTGCCCGCACTCCGGCAGCAGTCGGGGCTCGACGAACCCGTCACGACGTACGTCATGCAGCAGGACGGGGCACGGGAGTTCGTCGACGCCTTCGCCGCTTCGCTCGTCCCCGTGTTGTCGGGCTATCAGCGTGAGAACAAGAGACACGCTACGATCGCCATTGGCTGCACCGGGGGCAAACATCGATCGGTCACCCTCGTGGGTGAACTGGCGGCGCGTCTGCGTGGACTCCCCGGCGTGGCCGTCAGCGTGAAACACCGCGACCTCGGCCGAGAATGACCCACCGAGGTCCTTCAGCACGCCCGTGTACCGACGACAAGTCGACCTGACGAAAAGGAACAACCGGAGTGGCCCAGACTGCCGACGTCAAAGAAGAACTCGCCCGCGTCGAGGTGAGCAGGACGACGATCCGGGCTGCCGAGCTCGCCACCGTCCTCCGTTTCGCCGGGGGACTGCACCTCATCTCCGGTCGGATCGCGGTCGAGGCAGAACTCGACTCGGCGCTCATCGCTCGACGGGTCCGCAAAGACCTGGCCGAGCTGTACGGGGCGCGGAGCGACGTGGCCATGACGGCTCCCTCGGGGTCACGACGCACGCCCGGGTTCCTCGTGCGGGTCCACGAGGCCGGCGAGACGCTTGCCCGTCAGACAGGACTCATGGACGCCCGCCGACGACCCGTGCGCGGCCTGCCGAACCGGCTCACGACCGGCTCGCGCGACGATCTCGCCGCGATCTGGCGCGGGGCCTTCCTCGCCCAGGGCTCCCTGACCGATCCCGGTCGTTCCGCCTCGCTCGAGGTCGTGTGCCCCGGCAACGAGACCGCCATGGCGCTGGTCGGGGCCGCCGGCCGACTCGGCGTCGCGGCGAAGGCCCGCGAGGTCCGAGGCGTCCACCGCGTGATCATCCGTGACGGCGAGGCCATCGGCACCATGCTCAAGGTGATGGGTGCCGAGAAGAGCGTCACCGACTGGGAAGAGATGCGGCAGCGCCGGGAGGTGCGCGCGACCGCGAACCGACTCGTCAACTTCGACGACGCGAACCTGCGACGCTCGGCCCAGGCCGCCGTCGCCGCCTGCGCCCGGGTCGACCGGGCCATGGAACTCCTGGGCGACGACATCCCCGATCACCTCAAGTACGCGGGCGAGCTGCGACTGGCCCATCGTGACGCCAGCTTGGACGAACTCGGTCACCACGCCGACCCCCCGATGACCAAGGACGCCGTGGCCGGACGCATCCGCCGTCTCCTCGCCATGGCCGACAAGAAGGCCAGCGACCTGGGCCTGCCGGGTACGGACGCCAATCTCCCGAACGACCTCGACCTCGACTGACGGCCGGCGGAGCGGGTCCCGTGACGTCACGGGACGACGAATCCGAGGGGGCTGCTGCTACTGTCGTAAGCGGTGTCCGACCCGAGGTCATCGAGAGTTCGGGCGTCGCCACGGGCCTGGTCGCCCACACCCTCCACGCGTCCCCACGACGCCTGATCATCAGGAGTTTCATTGACCGTCAAGATCGGCATCAACGGCTTCGGTCGCATCGGCCGTAACTACTTCCGCGCGGCGCTCGCCAAGGGAACCGACATCGAGATCGTCGCCGTCAACGACCTGACCGACAACGCCGCCCTCGCGCACCTCCTCAAGTTCGACTCGATCACGGGTCGTCTCGACGCCACCGTCGAGCTGGACGGCGACTCGATCGTCGTCGACGGCAAGCCGATCAAGGTGCTCGCCGAGCGCGACCCCGCCAACCTGCCCTGGGGCGAGCTGGGCGTCGACATCGTCGTCGAGTCGACCGGCTTCTTCACCAAGGCCGAAGACGCACGCAAGCACATCACCGCCGGTGCCAAGAAGGTCCTCATCTCGGCTCCTGCCACCGGTGACGACGCCACCATCGTGTTGGGCGTGAACGAGGGCATCTACGACCCCGCCAACCACCACATCATCTCGAACGCGTCGTGCACGACGAACAGCCTCGCGCCCCTGATGAAGGTGTTCCTCGACAACTTCGGTGTCGAACGCGGTCTCATGACGACCGTCCACGCGTACACGGCCGACCAGAACCTGCAGGACGGCCCGCACAAGGACCCCCGTCGTGCCCGCGCCGCCGCGCTGAACATCGTCCCGACGTCCACCGGTGCCGCCAAGGCGATCGGCCTCGTGATCCCCGAGCTCGCCGGCAAGCTCGACGGCTACGCCCTGCGTGTTCCCGTCCCCACCGGCTCGATCACCGACGTGACCCTCGAGACCAGCACACCGGTGACGGTCGAGCAGATCAACGCGGCGTACAAGGCCGCTGCCGAGGGCGAACTCAAGGGCATCCTCGCCTACTCCGAAGACCCGCTGGTGTCCACCGACATCACGACCGACCCGCACTCGTCGATCTACGACTCCGGGCTCACCAAGGTCATCGGCAACCTCGTCAAGATCACCTCGTGGTACGACAACGAGTGGGGCTACTCGAACCGCCTCGTCGACCTGACGAAGTACGTGGCCGACCGCCTCTAGTCCGACCTCGATGCCCCGGCCCTGACGGGCCGGGGCATCGTCCTCCAACCCCGAAACGAACCCATGAGCCTGCGAACCCTCGATTCCCTCGGTCCCTTGTCGGGCAAGCGCGTCATCGTCCGATGCGACCTCAACGTCCCGCTGAAAGACGGCGAGATCACCGACGACGGACGCATCCGTGCCTCCCTCGAGACCCTGGACCTGCTGATCAACCAAGGGGCGAGGGTGGTCGTCATCTCGCACCTCGGTCGCCCCGACGGCGAGGCCAAGGCCGAATACAGCCTGCGACCGGTCGCACAGCGCCTCAGCGAACTCCTCGGCAAGAGCGTCGGCTTCGCATCGAGCACCGTCGGCGACGAGACCAGCGCAGCGGTCGCCGGTCTGACCGACGGTCAGATCATGGTGCTCGAGAACCTCCGCTACAACGCTGCCGAGACGTCGAAGGACGAGTCGGAGCGTCAGGAGTTCGCTCGTCGCCTGGCCGAACTCGGCGACGTGTTCGTCTCCGACGGCTTCGGCGTCGTACACCGCAAGCAGGCGAGCGTGTACGAGCTCCCCGCTCTCCTCCCGAGCGCCGCGGGCACGCTGATCTCCCGCGAGCTCGAGGTCCTCGACAAGCTGACCGAGAACCCCACGCGGCCCTACACCGTGGTCCTCGGCGGCTCGAAGGTGTCCGACAAGCTCGGCGTCATCGAGCACCTGCTCCCGCGGGTCGACAACCTGCTCATCGGCGGCGGCATGCTCTTCACGTTCCTCGCCGCCCAGGGGCTCCCCGTCGGCAAGAGCCTGCTCGAGAAGGACCAGCTGGACCGGGTCCGTGGCTACGTCGACGAAGCCGCGCGCCGGGGCGTCAACCTCGTCCTCCCTGTCGACGTGGTGGTCGCCTCGTCGTTCAGCGCCGATGCCGACCACACCGTGGTCGCCTCGGACGGCATCGAGTCCTCTCCTCTCGGCGCGGACGCCCTCGGGTTGGACATCGGTCCCGAGACGGCGGCCCGCTTCGCCGAGACCGTCCAGACGTCGTCCACGGTCTTCTGGAACGGACCCATGGGAGTCTTCGAGTTCCCGGCGTTCGCACACGGCACCAACGCGGTCGCCGAGGCTCTCACCCATGTCTCGGGTCTCGGTGTCGTCGGCGGTGGCGACTCCGCCGCGGCAGTTCGTGCCCTGGGCTTCACGGATGACCAGTTCGGCCACATCTCCACCGGTGGTGGAGCCAGCCTCGAGTTCCTCGAGGGCAAACGACTCCCCGGACTGGAGGTCCTCGGATGGTGACCACACGCACCCCCCTCATCGCCGGCAACTGGAAGATGAACCTCGATCACCTGCAGGCGATCGCGTTCGTCCAGAAGCTCGCCTGGTCCCTCAAGGACGCCAAACACGACTTCGACTCGGTCGAGACCGCGGTGTTCCCGCCGTTCACCGACCTCCGCAGCGTGCAGACCCTGCTCGACGCCGACAAGCTCGAGCTAGCTCTCGGGGCCCAGGACCTCTCCGCCCACGATTCCGGTGCCTACACGGGCGAGGTCTCGGGGCAGTTCCTCGCCAAGCTCGACGTACGCTTCGTCCTCGTCGGGCACTCGGAGCGCCGGACGCTCCATGCCGAGGACGACGAGGTCGTGGCGACGAAGGTCGCCGCGGCTCATCGGTCCGGCCTCGTGCCCGTGATCTGCGTCGGTGAGACGGCCGACGACCTCGAGCAGCACGGTCCCAGTGCCGTTCCGGTGGCCCAACTCCGTGCGGCGCTCGCCCAGGTGCCCGCCTCCGCGGAGATCGTCGTGGCCTACGAGCCCGTCTGGGCCATCGGGTCCGGGCAGGCCGCCACGGCCGAGCAGGCCGAACAGGTCTGCGCCGCGCTGCGGGCAGCCCTGGTCGACGTCATGGGTTCGGAGTCCGCCGCAGCCACCCGCGTCCTCTACGGCGGATCGGTCAAATCCACCAACATCGCGTCCTTCATGCGTGAGCCCAACGTCGACGGAGCCCTCGTCGGTGGGGCGAGCCTCGACGTGTCGGAGTTCGCCAGCATCGTCCGATTCCAGGCACACGTCGGCGTCTGAGCCGCCGGACGCGTCGATCGTCGGCGCCCCTCCGACTCGACCTGCCGGGGCGACGGCCTCTCGCGGTTATACTGTTCAGCGGTCTCACCGCATCGAAAGGTCCTACGTGGAAATTCTCCAGGTCATCCTGCAGGTGTTGCTCGGCATCACGAGCCTCCTGTTGACCCTCCTCATCCTGCTCCACCGCGGCCGTGGTGGCGGTCTCTCCGACATGTTCGGCGGTGGCGTCACGAGCAACCTCGGGGCGTCGGGTGTCGCCGAGCGCAACCTCAACCGCATCACGGTCTTCCTGGGTCTCGTCTGGATCACCTGCATCGTGGTCCTGGGTCTCATCACCAAGTTCGCGGCGGTCAGCTGATGGCCTCGGGCGGTAGCGCAATCCGTGGCTCGCGCGTCGGCGCGGGTCCCATGGGTGAGCAAGATCGTGGCTTCCACGCCGAGCGGATCACCATCTCGTACTGGGATGCCCTCGGCAACGAAGTCGTGCGTCACTTCGCGGCCAACGTGCCCGACGAAGAGATCCCCGAAACCGTCGACTCGCCCTCGAGCGGATTGCCGGCAGGGCGCGACAAGGCCAACCCGCCGACGGTCGCCAAGCTCGAACCGTACAAGACGCACCTCGCGTACGTGAAAGAGCGACGGACCGAAGAAGAAGCCGAGCAGCTGCTCGAAGAGGCACTGCAGCAGCTGCGCGTTCGACGCGGCAAGGCCTGACCCAGCCGAGCGCGCCTCCTGGTGTCTCGACACCGAACATGACGAAGGGCCCCGCAGCCGTGAGCTGCGGGGCCCTTCGTCATTCGGTCCGGGGCAGTTGCACCCGCGGTGGTGACTCAGTAGGTCGAGGCGATCAAGTTCTCGGGGACCTCGGCGGCCGCGTCCCGATCCACGAAGAAGACCGTCCGCTTGCGTCCCTTGACCCCTGCCACCGGCACCTGGTCCGCGCCGGCGCCCGCCAGGGCGAGCCCCAGCGACGAAGCCTTCTCGGCTCCGGCGAGGATCATCCAGACGCGCTGCGAATTGTTGATGACCGGCAAGCTCAACGTGAGGCGTACCGGCGGGGGCTTGGGGGAGTCGTCGATCGTGAGCACGGTCGGCTCGAGCTGACGGATCTGTGCCTTGTCGGGGAACAACGAAGCGACATGGCCGTCGGGACCGACGCCGAGGAGCGTGATGTCGAAGCGGGGGGCCGCGTCGTCAGCCTGTGCGTGCTGCAACAACTCGTCGCGGTAGGCGGCGGCTGCCGCCTCGACGTCGTCGAAGTCGCCCACCGCACCGAAGCGGTGGACGTTCTCGGGCAGCAACCCGATGTGGTCGAGCAAGTCGATGCCTGCCTGGGTGTCGTTCCGATCCGCGTCACCTGCGGGGACCCAACGCTCGTCGGCCCACCAGATCGAGACCTTCGACCAGTCGACGCTGTCACGTGCCGGCGACGCGTTGATGGCCGCCAGCACGAGCGTGCTCACCGAGCCTCCGCTGACGACGACCGACGCGTAGTTCTGCTCTTCGAGCACGTCGATGATCTTGGTGATGAACCGGGCGGCCACGGAGGCACCCAGTGATTCTTTGTCGGGGTGGACCAGCACCCGGCGTTCGTTCGTCACGGTTCTCTATCTGCTCTAGTTGCTCTGGACGGGTTCGCTCAGTTGGCCGACCCCGTGTCTCACGACGTTCCCGAACAGGTCGTCGGGGTCGAGTCTACGGAGTTCCTCGGCCAGGCAGTCGCGCAGCGAGCGGCGTGGCAGCGCCAGGTCGTGCGTGGGCTGACCCGGTTGGGTCAGCGTCGCGACGTCGTCCAGGGAGCGTTCGAGGACGATCGATCCGGACGCGCGAACGAGTCGCACTCCGTGGATGCCGCTCGAGCCGGTCGCCCGGGTCGTCAAGTCGCCGTCGACCGGAACCTGGAGCTGCAGACGCAGCCAGGCGGCCAGGAGGAGCGTCGAGGGGGAGTCGGGCGCCCCGGAGACGCCGACCTCGGTGACCGACTCGTAGGGCGGCTGGTCGAGCACCGCGGCGAGCTGTGCCCGCCACAGGGTGAGGCGGGTCCAGGCGAAGTCGGTGTCACCGGGAGCGTAGCTGCGGGCGAGGTCGATGATCGACTGGCGCGGGTTGGACTGGCTCGCGGCGTCGGTGATGCGCCGTTGCGCGATGCGCCCCAGGGGAGACTCCGAGACGACGGGAGGCGCGGTCTTGGGCCACCACGCCACGACGGGAGCGTCGGGGAGCAGGAGCCCCGTCACCAATCCCTCCTCGTCGCTCGCGGTCTCACCGTAGGCCCGCAGCAAGATGACCTCGCTGGCGCCCGCGTCACCGCCCACGCGGATCTGGGCGTCGAGTCGCCCGTCGACATCGTCGAGGTCGGTCGACGTGGACACGACGATGACCCTCATGGGGTGCTCGCGCGACGCGTCGTTCGCGGCCTCGATGGCTTCTTCCTCGTCACCGAGACGAGTCGAGATGATCAGGGTGAGGACGCGGCCCAACGCGACCGCGCCTCCTTCTTCCCTGATCTTGACCAGCGTCTTCTGGACGCGGCTGATGGTGCTGTCGGGCAGGTCGACGATCACGGACGCCTCCAGGTACGGCCGTCACGGGCCATGAGTTCATCGGCGGAGGCGGGGCCCCACGTGCCGGGTCGGTACTGCTCGGGCTGGCCCTGGGTTGCCCAGAACTCTTCGATCGGGTCGAGGATCTTCCAGGAGAGCTCGACCTCCTCGTGCCGAGGGAAGAGGGGTGGGTCACCCAGGAGCACGTCGAGGATGAGGCGCTCGTAGGCCTCGGGGCTCGCCTCGGTGAAGGCGTGTCCGTAGCCGAAGTCCATGGTGACGTCGCGGACCTGCGTACCGATGCCGGGCACCTTGGACCCGAATCGGAGGGTCACTCCCTCATCGGGCTGGACGCGGATCACGAGGGCGTTCTGCCCGAGTGACGTCTGGGTTCCGAAGATGTTCTCGGGCACCTTCTTGAAGACGACGGCGATCTCGGTCACGCGACGCCCGAGCCTCTTTCCGGCCCGGAGGTAGAAGGGCACGCCCGCCCACCGCCGGGTCGCGATCTCGAGCTTGATGGCGGCGAAGGTCTCGGTCGTGCTCTCGGGGTTCATGCCCTCTTCGTCCAGGAAGCCGAGGACCTTCTCCCCACCTTGCCACCCCCCGGCGTACTGACCCCGAGCCGTGCCCGTGGCGAGGTCGGCGGGCAGACGGACGGCCGAGAGGATCTTCTCCTTCTCGGCCCGGAGGTCGCGGGCGGCGAACGTGACCGGCTCTTCCATCGCCGTCAGGGCGAGGAGTTGGAGGAGGTGGTTCTGGATGACGTCGCGGGCGGCCCCGATGCCGTCGTAATAACCGGCGCGACCACCGACGCCGATGTCCTCGGCCATGGTGATCTGGACGTGGTCGACGTAGTTCGAGTTCCAGAGGGGTTCGTACATCTGGTTGGCGAACCGGAGCGTGAGCAGGTTCTGCACCGTCTCTTTGCCGAGGTAGTGGTCGATGCGGAACACACTGTCGGGCTCGAAGACCGTCTCGACGACGGCGTTGAGTTCGCGGGCCGTCTTGAGGTCGGAGCCGAAGGGCTTCTCGATGACGACGCGTCGCCACGCGCCGTCCTTCTCCTCGGCGAGCCCGGAGTTGCGGAGCTGCTCGGTGACCATGGGGAAGGCCTTGGGCGGGATCGAGAGGTAGAACGCGTGGTTGCCCATCGTGCCGCGTTCGCGGTCGAGCTCTTCGATGGTGTCCTTGAGTCGCGCGAACGCATCCGCGTCGTCGAAGACTCCCTGGACGAAACGGAACCCCTCTTTGAGCTGACGCCAGACGTCTTCGTCGAACGGCGTGCGCGCGTGGTCCTTGACGGACTGATAGACGACCTGCTCGAAGTCCTGGCCCTCGAACTCTTGACGGGCGAACCCGACCAGCGCGAAACCGGGCGGCAGCAAGCCTCGGTTGGCGAGGTCGTAGACGGCGGGCATGAGCTTCTTGCGGGAGAGATCACCCGTCACGCCGAAGATGATGAGACCGCTGGGGCCCGCGATGCGGTTGAGACGGCGGTCGGAGGGCAACCGCAACGGGTTGGACTCCGGCGTGATCGGCACCGGTGACATGGGGTTCCGTTCTGTGGTTCGAGGGGTGATCGGGTCGAGGACGGGTGAGAACCGCGGAGACCACCCGGGGGCAAGACGAAAGGGCCGGCGTCCGTGAAGACGCCGGCCCTTTCGGCTCAGCGGAGTGCGGCGGTGATGACCGGCAACGCGGCGGCCACGTCGGTCACCGTCAGCGTGAGCACGGGACGACCGTGCTCGGCCAAGACCTTGGCGTCACCGGCGGCCTGTGCCTGCACGAGCTGCCCGAACGTGAACGGGCTCTCGGGGATCTCGAGGTCGGTCGCGGGCACCTGCGTGATCTGCAGGAAGACGCCGTTGGCCGGGCCGCCCTTGTGGTACTGACCCGTCGAGTGCAGGAAGCGCGGCCCCCACCCGAAGGTGACGGGACGCTGTGTGCGTGCCGCGAGCAGATCACGGATCTCCTCGAGCTGCGGGTTCGCCACGCGATCCACGTATGCCTGGATCGAGACGTAGCCGTCATCGCTCAGGTGCGAGAGAAGCGCGGCGACGGCCGACTCGAGAGAGTCGCCCAGTTCGATGCCTCCGACCTCGCGGACCTCGACACCCTCGGCCGTGAAGGCCGGGGGAGTGGGCTCGGGTCGGTCGTCGAGCAACGCCCGCGTCGCGACCTTCGCCGACTCGACGTCGGGCTGGTCGAACGGGTTGATGTCGAGCAGACGCCCGGCCACCGCGACGGCGTACTCCCAGACCATGATCTGACCGCCGAGCGAACCCGAGATCTCGACCTCGCCGGGCGCGACCTCACGGGTCTCGTCGGCGTTCGCCACGAGACGCACGACCTGCACGTCGTGGAGGCCCGCCGTGATCTCGGGGGCCGAGGTGCCGATGACGACGGGGAGCAGGCCGCGACCCTGTTTGCCGGTCGACTCGGCGATGAGCTGCTCGGCCCAGTCCGGGAACCCCACGATGTGGGTGCCGTCGGCGACGATCGCGATCTTGTCGCGCAGGGGTGAGGTGCCCGCCAGGACGGCACCCAGCACGAGGCCCGGGTTGTCGGCGCGGTCCTGGGCCAGCTCGACCGTCACGGCGTCGGCCTCGGCGAGCAGCTCGCGGATGTCGGCACCGGCCAGGCCGGACGGCACGAGGCCGAACGCCGACAGGGCCGAGTAGCGCCCGCCGATGTTGGGGTCGGCGTTGAAGACGCGGTAACCGGCCTCACGGGCCTGCCCGTCCAGGGGCGATCCGGGATCGGTGACCACGACGATGCGCTCTACGGGGTCGATGCCGGCGTCGGTGAACGCCTTCTCGAACGTCTTGCGCTGGCTGGCCGTCTCGACGGTCGAACCCGACTTCGACGACACGACGAGCACGGTGCGCTCGAGACGGTCGGCGAGGGCCGTGAGGACCTGACCGGGCTCCGTCGCGTCGAGCACGGTGAGCTCGACGCCGTAGGTGCGGGTGATCACCTCGGGCGCGAGCGACGAGCCGCCCATGCCCGCGAGCACGACGTGGTCGACGCCTTTGGCGGCGAGCTCGTCGCGCAACGAGTCGATCTCGTCGAGCAGCGGGGTCGAGACCACGACGGCCTCGGTCCAACCGAGTCGTTTGGCGGACTCGTCCTCGGCGTCAGGGCCCCACAGGGTGGGGTTCTGCGCCGTGATGCCCGAGGCGACGAGGTCGCTCACGAGCGTCGGGACGACCGCCTCGACCGCCTGCGCCGCGTCTCCGCTGGCAGCGATGGTGATGGTCACTTGGACTCCCCGGCGGGCTTGGCTGCCTCGAGGGCCGCGGTGACCGTGTCGAGCAGTTCGTTCCACGACACGATGAACTTCTCGACGCCCTCCTTCTCGAGGGTCTCGGTCACGTCGTCGTAGGACACGCCCTGCGCGGCGATCGCGTCCATGGTCTCGTTCGCCGAGGCGTAGGAGGCGCTGATCGTGTCGCCACGGATCTCACCGTGGTCGAAGGTCGCCTCGAGGGTCTTCTCGGGCATCGTGTTGACGACGTCCTGGGCGACGAGCTCAACCACGTAGGTGGTGTCGAGCACGGCGGGGTCCTTGACTCCGGTCGAGGCCCAGAGGGGGCGCTGCTTGTTGGCGCCGGCAGCGAGGAGGCCCTTGGCCCGCTCGGTGTCGAAGGCCTGCTGGTACACCTCGTAGGCGAGCTGAGCGTTGGCCACGCCGGCCTTGCCCTTGAGGGCCTTGGCCTCGTCGGTCCCGACCGCGTCGAGGCGCTTGTCGATCTCGGTGTCGACGCGCGACACGAAGAACGAGGCGACCGAGTGGATCTCGGAGATGTCGATGCCCGCGGCCTTGGCCTGCTCGAGACCCGTGAGGTACGCGTTGATGACGGCGCGGTAGCGCTCGAGGCTGAAGATCAAGGTCACGTTGACGCTGATGCCCTGGGCGATGACGGCCGTGATGGCCTCGAGACCCTCGACGGTCGCCGGGATCTTGATGAGGGCGTTGGGGCGACCGACCTTGGCGGCCAGCTTGACCGCCTGGTCGATGGTGCCCTGCGCGTCGTGCGCGAGACCGGGCTCGACCTCGATCGACACGCGGCCGTCGAAGCCGTCCGTCGTGTCGTAGAGCTCGCGGAAGATGTCGCAGGCACGGGTGACGTCGTCGGTGGTGATCTCGAAGACGGCGTCCGTGACGCTGACGCCGGTCTTCGCGAGCAGGGCGACCTGGTCGTCGTAGGCCTCGCCCTTGGCGAGAGCCGAGGCGAAGATCGTGGGGTTGGTGGTGACGCCGACGACGTTGCGCTCGGCGATCAGCTTCTGCAGGCCTCCCGCGTTGATGCGCTCGCGCGACAGGTCGTCGAGCCAGATGCTCACGCCGGCGGCGGAGAGCTGTGCGGTGTTCGAATCAGTCATGTTCTTCTTCTTCTTCCTTCGTCGACGCTCAGAGAGCGGCGATCGAGTCCTTGGCGGCGGCGACGGCGGCTTCGGTCGTCATGCCGAACTGCTTGAACAGCGTCTTGTAGTCGGCCGAGGCACCGAAGTGCTCGATCGACACGCTGCGACCGGCGTCGCCGACGATGCCGCGCCACGGCATGGCCACACCGGCCTCGATCGAGACGCGGGCCTTGACGGCGGCCGGAAGGACCGCCTCCTTGTACTCGTCGCTCTGCTCGTCGAACCACTCGATGCTCGGAGCCGAGACGACTCGGGCGTTGATGCCTTCGCCGCGCAGGACCTCACGGGCCTCGACGGCGATCTGCACCTCGGAACCCGTGGCGACGAAGATCACGTCGGGCGTTCCGCCCGGCGCCTCGGCCAGGACGTAGGCACCCTTGGCCACGTTCTTCGCCGACGCGAAGGTGTCGCCCTCGGCGTCACCGGTGCCGCGCTCGAAGACGGGCAGGTTCTGACGGCTGAGCGCGATGCCGGCGGGGCCGTGGTGGCGCTCGAGGATCGTCGCCCAGGCCCAGGCCGTCTCGTTGGCGTCGGCGGGACGCACGACGTCGAGGTCGGGGATCGCCCGCAGCGACGCGAGCTGTTCGATCGGCTGGTGCGTCGGACCGTCCTCGCCCAGGGCCACGGAGTCGTGGGTCCAGACGTAGATCGCCGGAGACTTCATCAGGGCCGCGAGGCGGACCGCGGGGCGCATGTAGTCGCTGAAGATCAGGAACGTGCCGCCGAACGGGCGCGTGTTGCCGTGCAGCGTGATGCCGTTGAGGATGGCGCCCATGGCGTGCTCGCGGATGCCGAAGTGCAGCACACGACCGTAGGGGTCGCCGCTCCACTCGTCGGTCGACCACTCGGTGGGGACGAACGACTTCGAACCCGTGATCGTCGTCAGGTTCGATTCGGCCAGGTCGGCCGAGCCGCCCCAGAGCTCGGGGACCACACCGGCGAGGGCGTTGATGACCTTGCCCGAGGCGGCGCGGGTGGAGACGTCCTTGCCGGCCTCGAAGACGGGGAGCGCTTCTTCGACGCCCTCGGGGAGCTCGTTCGCGAGGATGCGGTCGAGCATGACCTTCTTGTCGGGGTTGGCCGAAGCCCACGCGGCGAGCTTCTCGTCCCACTCGGCGTGCTGGGCCTGTCCGCGCTCGACGGCCTTGCGGGTGTGCTCGAGGACGGCCGGGTCGACGTCGAAGGACTTCTCGGGGTCGAACCCGAGGACCGACTTGAGGCCGGCGACCTCGTCGGCACCGAGGGCCGAACCGTGGATCTTGCCGGAGTTCTGCTTCTTGGGCGAGGGCCAGCCGATGATGGTCTTGAGGATGATCAGCGAGGGCTTGTCGGTGACGGCCTTGGCCTTCTCGATGGCGTCGTGCAGTTCGGCGACGTCCTCGACGTACTCGCCGGTCTTCTTCCAGTCGACGACCTGGACGTCCCAGTCGTAGGACTCGAAGCGCTTGTGGACGTCCTCGGTGAAGGCGATGTTCGTGTCGTCCTCGATCGAGATCTGGTTCGAGTCGTAGATGGCGACGAGGTTGCCGAGCTTCTGGTGCCCGGCCAGCGACGCGGCCTCGCTCGTGACGCCCTCTTGCATGTCGCCGTCACCGGCGATGACGTACACGAAGTGGTCGAACGGGCTCGTGCCGGGTGCGGCGTCGGGGTCGAACAGGCCGCGCTCGAAGCGGGCGGCGTAGGCGAAGCCCACCGAGCTGGCGAAGCCCTGGCCCAGCGGACCGGTGGTGATCTCGATGCCGTCCGTGTGGCCGTACTCGGGGTGGCCCGGGGTCTTCGAGCCCCAGGTGCGCAGGGCCTCGAGGTCGTCGAGCTCGAGACCGTAGCCGCCCAGGTAGAACTGGATGTACTGCGTCAGCGAGCTGTGGCCGACGGACAGGATGAACCGGTCGCGACCGATCCAGGTGCTGTCGCTCGGGTCACGACGCATGACCTTCTGGAAGAGCAGGTAGGCGGCGGGCGCCAGGCTCATCGCGGTGCCGGGGTGACCGTTGCCGACCTTCTCGACCGCGTCGGCCGCGAGGACGCGGACCGTGTCTACTGCTTTGTTGTCAATGGATTCCCATTGCAGATCTGCCACTGGAAGTTGACCCTTCTTGATGCGAACTGCGCGGGGTCGATTCGCTCCCGCGCTGACGTGCGCCTGCCGAGACGTCGTCGGCTGGGTCGCACACACGCCGGGGCGGAGATCGGGACGGTTCGTCCGGTGATTCGGGACCGAGAGGGCGTACGACTGGCAAGCACCTGCAAGTATAGGGACGAACCCCCTTCTCCCGTCCGCATCGGCCGAGGGTTCGCCGTCAGCGTCGACGTTCATCGCCTAGACTCCTTGGGCAAACCGTTCGTCTCGTTAGAGGACTCATGACCGCAGCCGTTGACATCCGCCCCGACACGTCACCCCGGGGCTTCCGTCGCAAGGCTCGGGCGTACGTCGCCCTCACGAAGCCCCGCGTGATGGAGCTCCTGCTCGTCACCACGGCGCCGACGATGTTCCTGGCCCAGGGGGGCATCCCCAACCTGTGGCTCGTCGCCGCGACGCTGATCGGTGGGGCGCTGAGCGCCGGCTCGGCCTCGGCCTTCAACTGCTACATCGATCGTGACATCGACCGCATCATGAAGCGGACGCAGGGCCGACCGCTCGTGACCGGCGAGGTCAGCGACCGCGAGGCGTTGATCTTCTCGTACGTCGTCGGCGTCGCGTCGATCGTCTGGCTCGCCCTGACGGTCAACCTCCTCTCGGCGGCGCTGTCGCTCGGAGCCATCCTCTTCTACGTCGTCGTGTACACCCTCTGGCTGAAGCGTCGCACGCCACAGAACATCGTGTGGGGCGGCATCGCCGGGTGCATGCCGGTGCTCATCGGCTGGGCCGCCGTCACGAACGACCTGTCGTGGTCGGCCGTCATCCTCTTCATGGTCATCTTCCTCTGGACGCCGCCGCACTACTGGCCGCTGTCGATGAAGTACCGCGACGACTACGCCGCGGCCGACGTCCCGATGCTCGCCGTGGTGCGCGGCCGGTCCATCGTCGGCTTGCAGGTCATCCTCTATGCCTGGGCCACCGTGGTCTGCTCGTTGATCCTCGTCCCCGTCGCCGGCATGGGCGTGCTCTACACGGTCGTGGCCCTCGCCAGCGGCGCCTGGTTCGTCTGGGAGTCGCACCGGCTCTACAGCCGAGCCATCCAGCACGTCGCCGAGGTCCGGCCGATGCGCGTCTTCCACAGCTCGATCACGTACTTGACGCTGCTGTTCGTCGCCGTCGGCGTCGACCCCCTGCTCCCGTTCTAGCCTCGTGAGCCCCTTCGACTGGACGGTGCGTCCGGCGCGCCCGGACGACGTCGAGCCGCTGACCGAGCTGAAGCTCGTCGTCCTGAGGCCCGAGTTCGAGCGTCTCGGCATCTGGAACCCGCCGCGTCACCGTGCGCGCTTCGTGCGCGAGTTCATGGCCGACGAGACGCGGGTCGTCGAAGGCGACCAGCGCCTCCTCGGCTGCATCGCCCTGCATCCGGACGGCGACACGACCTGGCTACGACACTTCTACCTGGCCGAGGAGGCGCGAGGCCGAGGCATCGGGACAGCCCTGCTCACCGAGGCGATCGGCTCGGTCACCACGGGGTCGATCACCCTCGACGTGCTCACCGGAAGTCGTGCCGTGTCGCTCTACGAGCGCACGGGGTTCGTCGTCGTCGACCAGGACGACGTCGACACCGTCATGCGTCGCGACTAGGGCACCCGGTCGCGTCGATCAGGCGCGGACGGCAGCCGCCTCGACGATCGGTTCGACCTCGTCCGGGGCCTGGTCGTTGCGCAGGGACAGCACGACGGCGGTCGTCGCGGCCACGAGCAGCGCGGCCAGCACCATGTGGCTGCCGACGAGCAGGGGCGGCAACCCCGTGCGCGCCTGGGTGATGCCGACCGCGATCTGGACCAGCTCGACGCCGAGCAGGGCGAGGGGGAAACGGCGAGGGAGGCCTGCCCGCAGCGTCCAGGCGACGACGGCCAGGGTCAGGGCGAGGGTGGCGTACGCCGGCCAGCTGTGGACGTGGTCCATGATCGCCGGGTCGAGACCGTTGCGGGGAGTGGCCGCGTCACCGGCGTGCGGGCCGGAGCCGGTCGTGAGGACACCGACGATCACCGTGACGCCGACGACCGCCGCCGTCACGTGGACGAGCCGTCCGTAGCCTCGCGGCGTCGCGGCGTGGCGCCCCCGGGGGCCGCGGTACACCCGCCAGAGCAAGGTCGTGGTCAGTGCGACGAGGACGATCGAGACGACGAAGTGGGCCCCGACGATGTAGGGGTTGAGCCCGGTGAGGACGGTGATCCCCCCGAGCACGGCCTGGAAGGGGATGCTCAGGCCCTGGACGAGGGTCAGCCAGAAGAAGTCGCGCCGGACCGTGCGCATGCGGAGCACGAGGAGGAACGCGAGGATGACCACGAGGGTGAGCACGAAGGTGAGCAGACGGTTGCCGAACTCGATGACGCCGTGGACACCCATCTCGGGCGTGCTGACGAACGAGTCGGCGGTGCAGCGGGGCCAGGTGGGGCAGCCGAGTCCCGATCCCGTGAGGCGCACCGCGCCACCTGTGCCGATCAGCAGCACCTGACAGACGAACGACGCCCAGGCGATGAAGCGGACCCGACGGTCGACGGTCGTGGGGAGCCACGACCAGGCTCGGTTCAGGACTCCGGTGGCGCCCACCTGTGCGTTGCTCACGACTTGCTGCCTTTCGTCACTTTCGGCGGTCGGCCCTGTAGAATCAACGGGTTCAGGAACACGACCCGGCAGGGTGTCGACGGAGACATCCGAAGACCGTGAGATCCGCAGAAGCGGTGCACGGCCTTCAGCACCAGTCTAAGCAACGCCACCTGACGACTCGATCACGTCGAGCGTCGTCCGGCGAGGCGACGACAGCCGGTGTGTTCGACTCGCAGGGCGAGCAACCGGGCTGCTCCACCACCCGGGGAATGCCGTTCGGCCGACCCGTGTTCGGTCCGGCAGAGAAAGAGGTAGTCATGTCAGACGTGTTGATCGATCGACCCGAGCTCGCGAGCCTGGGGCAGTACGAGTTCGGCTGGTCCGACTCCGACTCCGCGGGCGCCTCGGCGCGCCGGGGGGTGTCACCCGAGGTCGTCACCGACATCTCGAACCTGAAGAGCGAACCCGAGTGGATGCTCAAGAACCGTCTCAAGGGGCTGACGCTGTTCGAGCGCAAGCCCATGCCGACGTGGGGCGCCGACCTGTCGGGCATCGACTTCGACAACATCAAGTACTTCGTGCGTTCGACCGAGAAGCAGGCGACCACCTGGGACGAGCTTCCGGACGACATCAAGAACACCTACGAGAAGCTCGGCATCCCCGAGGCCGAGCGCAACCGCCTCGTGGCGGGCGTCGCCGCCCAGTACGAGTCCGAGGTGGTCTACCACCAGATCCGCGAGGACCTCGAGCAGCAGGGTGTCATCTTCATGGACACCGACACGGCGCTCCGCGAGCACCCCGAGCTCTTCCAGGAGTACTTCGGCACCGTCATCCCCGCCGGTGACAACAAGTTCGCCGCGTTGAACACGGCCGTGTGGTCCGGTGGTTCGTTCGTGTACGTCCCCAAGGGCGTCCACGTCGAGATCCCGCTGCAGGCGTACTTCCGCATCAACACCGAGAACATGGGCCAGTTCGAGCGGACGCTGATCATCGCCGACGAAGGCAGCTACGTCCACTACATCGAGGGCTGCACCGCCCCGATCTACAAGTCCGACTCCCTTCACTCGGCCGTGGTCGAGATCATCGTGAAGAAGAACGCCCGTGTGCGTTACACCACGATCCAGAACTGGTCGAACAACGTCTACAACCTGGTCACCAAGCGCGCGATCGCCCACGAGGGCGCGACGATGGAGTGGATCGACGGCAACATCGGCTCCAAGGTGACGATGAAGTACCCGTCGATCTACCTGGTCGGCGAGCACGCCAAGGGGGAGACCCTGTCCGTCGCCTTCGCGGGCCCCGGTCAGCACCAGGACGCCGGCGCGAAGATGATCCACATGGCGCCCTACACCACGTCGTCGATCGTGTCGAAGTCGATCGCCCGAGGCGGCGGTCGCGCCGGTTACCGTGGCGAGGTCCGCGTCGACGAGGCCGCCCACCACGCGGCCAACACGGTGCGCTGCGACGCCCTGCTCGTGGACACGATCTCCCGTTCCGACACCTATCCCGCCATCGACATCCGCGTCGACGACGTTCAGCTCGGTCACGAGGCCACGGTGTCGCGAGTGAGCGAAGAGCAGCTCTTCTACCTCATGTCGAGGGGCATGGCCGAAGACGAAGCGATGGCCATGATCGTCCGTGGCTTCATCGAGCCCATCGCCCGCGAGCTCCCGATGGAGTACGCGCTCGAACTCAACAAGCTCATCGAGATGAGCATGGAAGGATCAGTCGGCTAGATGTCCGCCGCAGCACCCACCACCACACCAGAGTCCACCACCGAGCCGGGCGTTCAGCACGGCGCCGGTGCCCACAGCGACGGCGGCTGGGGCCTCGTGCCCGTGCAGACGCGTTCCGAGCGGTTCACCTCGGTCGACCCCGCGGCGTTCCCCGACGTGACCGGTCGCGAGGTGGACTGGAAGCTCAGCCCGGTGTCGCGCCTCCGTCCGTTGATCGACGGCGACCTCGACGGCTCGCCCTATGCGTACCTGGCTCGAGAGACGCCCGGCGCCACCGTCGAGTGGATCGACCGCAGCGACTCTCGGGTCGGCACGGCCGGAACGCCCGAGGACAAGGCCGCGGCGAACGCGTGGGCGAGTGCCGAGAAGGTGCTGGCCGTCACGCTCGAGGGTGACGAGCCGTCGGCGATCACCATCGGACGCTCGGGTCTCGATCGTGAGCCGCGGGCCGGCCACACCCTGATCCACGCCAAGTCGAACAGCCAGGCCATGGTCGTCCTCCGCAACACCGGGTCGGCGCAGTTGGTCGAGAACGTCGAGATCGTCGTCGACGAGGGGGCGCACCTCACCGTCGTCACCCTGCAGGAGTGGGACGACGACGCCGTCCACCTCGCGAGCCACCACGCCCGCATCGGTCGGGACGCCCAGCTCAAGCACTTCGTCGTCAGCCTCGGCGGCTCGGTCGTCCGGGTCAACCCCTCGGCCCACCTGGCCGAGCAGGGCGCCGACGCCGAGCTCTACGGCGTCTACTTCGCCGATGCCGGCCAGCACCTCGAGCAGCAGGTCTACGTCAACCACGACGCTCCCAAGACACGGAGCCGCGTCAACTACAAGGGTGCCCTCCAGGGTGCCGGTGCCCGGACGGTGTGGATCGGTGACGTGCTCATCGGTCGGACGGCTCCCGGAACCGACAGCTACGAGCAGAACCGCAACCTGGTGCTGAGCGAGGGCACGCGCGCCGACTCGATCCCGAACCTCGAGATCGAGACCGGCGACATCGAGGGCGCGGGTCACGCCAGCGCGACCGGTCGCTTCGACGACGAGCACCTGTTCTACCTGCAGTCGCGCGGCATCTCCGAGCACGAGGCCCGTCGCCTGGTGGTGCTCGGCTTCCTCGTCGAGGTCATCCAGAAGATCGGTGACGCCGACCTGCAGGCCCGGCTCGTGGACGCCATCGAGGTCGAACTGGCCGCGGGCGAGGCGACGTCGACCGAGACGGTCGCCTGATGGCCACGAAGGTCTGCGGCGTCGACGACGTCAGCCCCTCCCAGGCGCACCGCGTCGTCGTCGACGGCGTCGCGATCGCCGTCGTGAAAGACAGTGCCGGCACGATCCACGCGATCGGCGACACCTGCACCCACGGCGACATCTCCCTCTCCGAGGGCTTCGTCGAGGACGACACCCTCGAGTGCTGGGCCCACGGCTCCAAGTTCGAGCTCACCACCGGCAAGCCGCTCACGCTGCCCGCCTACGAACCCGTACCGGTCTTCTCGGTCTCCGTCATCGACGGCGAGGTGTACGTCGACACCACCTCGACCTCCACCGGCGCCGCACAGTAAAGGAACAGAACGCATGTCCACTCTCGAGATCCGCGACCTCAAGGTCAGCATCGACACCGACGCCGGCCCCAAGCCCATCCTCAAGGGCGTCGACCTCACCATCAACGAGGGCGAGATCCACGCCGTCATGGGCCCCAACGGCTCGGGCAAGTCCACCCTCGCCTACACGATCGCCGGCCACCCCCGCTACAACGTCGACGGGGGCTCCATCCTCCTCGACGGTCGTGAGGTGCTCGAGATGAGCGTCGACGAGCGCGCCAAGGCGGGGCTCTTCCTCGCCATGCAGTACCCCGTCGAGATCCCCGGCGTCACGGTCTCGAACTTCCTCCGGACGGCCAAGACGGCTCTCGACGGCGAGGCTCCGGCCATCCGCGGCTGGATCAAGGACCTCCGCGAGTCGATGAACGCCCTCAAGATGGACTCGGCCTTCGCCGAGCGCAACGTCAACGAAGGCTTCTCGGGTGGCGAGAAGAAACGACACGAGATCATGCAGCTCGAGCTCCTCAAGCCGAAGTTCGCCGTCCTCGACGAGACCGACTCCGGTCTCGACGTCGACGCGCTGAAGATCGTGTCCGAGGGCGTCAACCGCGCCAAGACCAACACCGGACTCGGCTTGCTGCTCATCACGCACTACACGCGCATCCTGCGCTACATCAAGCCCGACTTCGTCCACGTGTTCGTCGACGGTCACGTCGCCGACGAGGGTGGGCCCGAGTTGGCCGACCGCCTCGAGAACGAGGGCTACGACCGGTACGTCACGGCAGCCGCCGCCGAGGCCGCCGCGACCCCGGCGGTCTGACCGTGGCCGTCGCACTCAGCCCCGAGAAGTTCGACCAGACCATCGAGGCACTGAAAGAGGTCGTCGACCCCGAGCTGGGCGTCAACATCGTCGATCTGGGGCTCATCTACGACCTCGCGATGGACGAAGAGCACGAGAACGCGCTCATCATCAGCATGACCCTGACGAGCGCCGGCTGCCCGTTGACGGACGTCATCGAGGGCGACACGGCCAATGCCCTCGACGGTGTCGTCGACGCCTTCCGCATCAACTGGGTGTGGATGCCGCCGTGGGGTCCCGATCGCATCACGGACGACGGTCGTGACATGATGCGCGCCATCGGGTTCTCCATCTGAATCCCGCCCGTCGGAACGACGACGAAGCCCCGCCCCTCCGAGAGGGGCGGGGCTTCGTCGCGTGTCCTCGACGATCACGCCGGGGAACGGGAGGCGCTAGTCGCCGATGCGCTTCAGCGCACGCCAGGCGAGGGGCAGGGCCGCCGCCGCGATCAGCCACTTGGCGATGCCGCCGACGATGAACGGGTACAGGCCGGCCGCGAGGACGCTCGGCAGGTCGTTCGGCAGACCCAACGACCCGAGCACGACGGCCAGGTAGGGGAGGCCGACGGCGAAGGGGATCAGGCTCGCCAGGAAGAAGGCCGCCGCCGAGCGCCACCACTTCTTGTCCCAGTCCCGCTCGGAGAGCCAGCCGATGACGGCCGCTGCGACGACGAACCCGATGACGAACCCGAAGCTCGGCTTGAGGACGCTGAGGGGTCCGCCCGAGAACTCGGCGAAGATCGGCAAGCCCGCGACACCCAGCACCAGGTAGGTGGCCAAGGAGAGCGCCCCGCGACGGGCGCCGAGGGAGGCGCCGACGAGCATCACACCGAGCGTCTGTCCGGTGACGGGCACCGGCCAGAGCGGCACCTGCACCTGCGCGAGGGCCGAGACGACGGCGACTCCACCGAGGACGAGGGCCACGTCGGTGGCGGCGCCCCGGGCCACCAGACGGTCGGCGAGGACCGGCCGTGAGGTCGATGCGGCAGTGTTCGTCATGGGGACTCCTAGAATGGGTAGGTTGATCGGCCGAGCGGCTGGTCGGCAGCGCAGTGCTGCGACCCTCTCCACACGACGTCCCCATCCTATGGGCGGCCCCCTTCCGGGCCCCGTTGTGGACTCCTCACCAATCGATTGGACATCTGCTGTGCTCTCCGTGCACGATCTCGAGATCCGCGTCGGCGCGCGCCTCCTCATGGCCGACGTCTCGTTCCGGGTCGACCGGGGCGACAAGATCGGCCTCGTCGGCCGCAACGGCGCCGGCAAGACGACCATGACCAAGACGCTGGCCGGCGAGACCCTCCCGACGGGCGGCAAGATCGAGCGCTCCGGTGAGATCGGCTACCTCCCGCAGGACCCCCGCAGTGGCAACCCCGAAGACCTCGCCCGGACCCGCATCCTCGACGCCCGGGGTCTCGGCCAGTTGCTGCTCGGCATCCAGGAAGCCACCCTCGCCATGGGTGACCCGGATCCCGACGTCGCCGCCCGCGCCATGAAACGCTACGGCGATCTCGACGACCAGTTCAACGCCCTCGGCGGGTACGCAGCCGAGGCCGAGGCGGCCTCCATCGCGAGCAACCTCAGCCTGCCGGACCGCATCCTCGACCAGCCCCTGTCGACGTTGTCGGGTGGTCAGCGCCGGCGCATCGAGCTGGCCCGCATCCTGTTCTCGGCCGCCGACACGATGATCCTCGACGAGCCCACGAACCACCTCGACGCCGACTCCGTCGTCTGGCTCCGCGAGTACCTGAAGACCTACCAGGGCGGCGTCATCGTGATCAGCCACGACATCGAACTCGTCGAGGAGGTCGTCAACCGCGTCTTCTACCTCGACGCCAATCGCCAGGCCATCGACGTCTACAACATGGGGTGGCGCAACTACCAGCGGCAGCGTGCTGCCGACGAGGAGCGCCGCAAGAAAGAGCGCTCGAACGCCGAGAAGCAGGCCTCTGCCCTGCAGAAGCAGGCGGCCCGGTTCGGCGCCAAGGCGTCGAAGGCCGCTGCGGCTCACCAGATGGTGGCACGAGCCGAGAAGCTCCTGTCCGGTCTCGACGAGGTCCGCGCGGTCGACCGCGTGGCCAAGCTGCGTTTCCCGACGCCGGTGGCGTGCGGCAAGACGCCCCTCATGGCCTCGAACCTGTCGAAGAGCTACGGTTCGCTCGAGATCTTCACTGCCGTCGACCTCGCCATCGACCGTGGCTCGAAAGTCGTCATCCTGGGCCTGAACGGTGCCGGCAAGACGACCCTGTTGCGCATCCTCGCCGGGGTCGACGCTCCCGACACGGGGCAGCTCGAGCCGGGCCATGGGCTGCGGGTCGGCTACTACGCCCAGGAGCACGAGACCATCGACGTCAAGCGCAGCGTTCTCGAGAACATGGTGTCGTCCTCGCCGAACATCACCGAGATGGAGGCTCGACGGGTGTTGGGCTCGTTCCTCTTCACGGGCGACGACTCGGCCAAGCCGGCCGGCGTGCTGTCCGGCGGCGAGAAGACACGGCTGGCTCTGGCGATGATCGTCGTCTCGGGCGCGAACGTCCTGCTGCTCGACGAGCCCACCAACAACCTCGACCCCGCGAGTCGCCTCGAGATCCTCGACGCCCTGAGCAACTACGAGGGCGCCGTCGTCCTCGTGAGCCACGACGAGGGCGCCGTCGAGGCCCTGAACCCCGAGCGCGTGCTGATCATGCCCGAGGGTACCGAGGACCACTGGACCCCGGACTACTCCGACCTGATCAACCTGGCCTGACAGACCACGGGCCCGCCCGGGTCACCAGTGCCGGGCGACGGTCCGGTCAGCGGTGGGCGCCGTCGAGGATCTCGTCCTCGACGTCGTTGTCGTGGCGGGGCCGGGCGTCGCGACGACGCTGCCGTTCGGCCTCGCGCTCGACGAGTTCGTCGTCGTCGGCGTTCTGGTTGCGATACTCCTGTCGGAAGACGTAGAACAGGAACCCGAAGGCTCCGACCGCGAACATCAGCCATTGGACGAAGTACGACAGGTTCAGGCCGGTATCGATCTCGGGCTTCGAGGAGGGCACCGGTGCCGTGGCCGGCGCGGGGCTCTCGCTGACGACCAGACCGTAGGCGCTCGAGTAGACGGGCTGCCCGACTCGCGATTCGACCTCGCTGAGTTGGATGGTCGCGATCTGGTTCGTCCCGGGGACGCCCGTACGGTCGCCCAGTGCCGGCTCGCCCGGCTTCAGGCGTGCGATCACGGTGACGTCACCCGAAGGAGGCGCGGGCACGACGTCGGGGGAGTCCTGGGCGTTGCCGGTGGGCACCCAACCGCGGTTGACGACGAAGATCTCGCCCTGGGTGGTACGGAACGGGACGAGCACCTCGAAGCCGGGTTGGCCGTTGAGCGGGCGGTTGCGCACCAGCAACTCGTCGTCGGTGAGGTAGCGCCCGGTCATCTCGACCGGCTGCCACTCTTGAGCGGCGTCGTAGGACGACAGTTCGGGCAAGGCCTGCTGCAGGGGGATCGGATCGGCGTCGTAGGTCTGCTCGAGCTGGTGCACGACCGCGAGCTTCTCATCGTGCCGCGACCACTGCCAGTGGGCGAGGAACACGCAGATGATCGCGAAGACGACGGCGACGGCGAGGTAGCCCAGCCATCTGCGCGAGAGGGCGAAGCGGATGTTCGTCACCGCGCCTCCGTTCCGACCTGTTCGACGACCTCCGACACCCCCGTCACGACGACCGGGAAGTCACGTGCCACGAGGAACTCGCGCAGGAAGTCGACGTGCTCGTCGCATGCCGACCACACCTTGACCCGGTCGATGCCGTGGATCTTGGGGTTGCGCCAGTGGACATTATGCCGTGCCTCGGCTCGACACGAGGCGCGAGAGCACTGAACACCGACAGGATCGAGACCGAGCATCAGACCGTGCGCCGATCGTGGTCCGGCTCGCCGGGAGCGTCGTCGGACGGGTCGGCGGGGCCGGCAGGACCGACGTCACCGTCGACCACCGTCGGTCGGAACGGCGCCTGCGGCTCGCGGTACAGCTCGATGCCGCCGGGGCTCTCGACCGCATCGCCGGACTCGTGACCGACGTTGGCGAACACCACGGCGATGTACGGGATGACGACGGCACCGATCACCGGCAGGAGCGTCCACCACCCGAGGGGGAAGACGAAGCACAGGGCGATGCAGACCAACCTGATGCCCATCGCCACCAAGTACTTGACCATGCGGGAATGCCGGTCGTCGGTGGGGGAGGGAGGCAGGGACGTGATCGTGTTCGAGGCCTTCACGGGGCACACCTCGATGTCGGGAGGAGGGTGGACGCACCACGGACGGGTGCCGGATCGATCTCGGGGACCAGACGTCCGGGGGACCGCCTCGATCCTAAGACCCGGGTCCGACAGTAGGCTGGTCGGCGGCCTGCCGATCACAGGTTCGCCGTGAGTCCGCCGCACCGAGCGGTGGCCGTCGAGATCGCCCACGAAGGGACCACCCATGACCACGCCCCGCACCGTCCTCGTCACCGGCGGCAACCGAGGCATCGGCTTCGCCATCGCCGAGGAGTTCGTCGCCCAGGGGCACCGCGTCGCCGTCACGGCCCGCAGCGGGCGGGGCCCCGAGGGGACGCTCACCGTCGTCGCCGACGTCACCGACGCCGACTCGATCGACGCGGCCTTCACCACGGTCGAGGCCGAGCTCGGGCCGGTCGAGGTCGTCGTCGCCAACGCCGGCATCACGAAGGACGGTCTGCTCATGCGCATGACCGAGGACGACTTCACCTCGGTCGTCGACACCAACCTCGGCGGCGCCTTCCGCGTCGTCAAGCGGGCGTCCAAGGGCATGCTCAAGGCCCGCTTCGGCCGCATCGTCCTCGTGTCGAGCGTCGTCGGCTTCTACGGCGGACCGGGCCAGGCCAACTACGCCGCCTCGAAGGCGGGCCTCGTCGGCTTCGCCCGATCCCTCACCCGCGAACTCGGAGCCCGCGGCATCACCGCCAACGTGGTGGCCCCGGGCTTCGTCGAGACCGACATGACCGCCGTCCTGCCCGAGGCCCAGCAGGCCGAGTACAAGAAGAGCATCCCCGCCGGTCGGTACGGCACCACGGCCGAGGTCGCGAAGACGATCACGTGGCTCGCGGGCGACGACGCCGCCTACATCTCGGGGGCCGTGATCCCGGTCGACGGCGGCCTCGGCATGGGCCACTAGGTCCGACCACGCAGGAGGCGCGGGTCGTCCCTCGTGGGACGCCCGCCTCGTGCCGCGGGTCAGCCGCGCAGTCCGAGCAGGGGCAGCAGCTGAGAGAGGTCGTTCGTCCCGACGACCACGTCGGCTCGCTCACGGACCCGCGGCTTGGCGTTGAACGCGACCGAGAGTCCCGCGACGGCCATCATCTCGAGATCGTTGGCCCCGTCGCCGACGGCGACGGTGTGCGCGAGGCCGACCCGCGCCTCCTCGGCCCATTGCCGTAGGGCGGCGGCCTTGGCGTGCGCGTCGATCACGGGGCCGGAGACCCGTCCGGTCAGCCGGCCGTCCCGCACCTCGAGGCGGTTGGCGCGGCGGAAGTCCAGGCCCAGGTCGTCGGCCAGCGGGTCGAGGGTCTCGTGGAATCCGCCCGACACGACGCCGACGAGGCCGCCCGCGGCGTGGACGCCGTCGAGGAGTTCACGGACGCCGCGCGTCGGCGTGAGGCGCGAACGCACCTCGGCGAAGACGGACTCGGGCAAGCCCTCGAGCGTCGCGACGCGCTCGGCCAGGCTGGCAGCGAAGTCGAGTTCACCCGCCATCGCCCGAGAGGTGACGTCCTCGACGCGCTCTCGCGAACCCGCGGCGTCGGCCAGCAGCTCGATCACCTCGTCCTCGATCAGGGTGGAGTCGACGTCGAGGACGATGAGGAAACGCGGCACGCCGACAGCCTAGGGCCGTCGGCGCACCGCGCCTCTCGTGTGACCTCGGACGACTACTGGTCGACGCGGACGCCCTTGCCGACCACCGTGATGCCGGACGGCGTGACGGTGAAGCCACGGGCCCGGTCGGCCTCGGGATCGACGCCGACGGAGGCCCCGGCCGCGATGACGACGTCCTTGTCGAGGATCGCCCGGTTGACGACGGCGTTCGGGCCGACGTGCGCCCGCTCGAAGACCACCGAGTCGACGACTCGCGAGCCGCTGTCGAGGGTGCACCAGGGGCCCAGGACGCTGCGCTCCACGTGCGCCCCCGAGAGCAACGAGCCCAGCGACACGATCGAGTCGATCGTCGTTCCGAGGTTGCCGTGGCCGTCACGGACGAACTTCGCCGGGGGAGAGTTGAGCTGCTGGCTGAAGATCGGCCAGTCGGTGTTGTAGAGGTTGAAGATCGGCAGGGCCGAGATCAGGTCGCGGTGCGCGTCGTAGAACGAGTCGATGGTGCCGACGTCGCGCCAGTAGTAGCGGTCGCGCTCGGTCGCCCCGGGCACCTCGTTGCGGTTCAGGTCGTAGACGGCCGCGTCGCCACGGGACACGAAGTCGGGGACGATGTCGCCGCCCATGTCGTGGTTCGAGTCGGGCTTCTCGCCGTCGCGCAGCACGGCGTCGATCAGGACGTCCGCGTCGAAGACGTAGTTGCCCATGGACGCGAGGATCTCGTCGGGGGAGTCCGGCAGACCCGTGGCGTCCGTCGGCTTCTCGAGGAACCGGCCGATGCGGGTCGGGTCGTCGGAGTCGACCTCGATGACGCCGAACTGGTCGGCGAGGGAGATGGGCTGACGGATGGCAGCCACGGTGACCCCGGCGCCCGAGGCGATGTGCGCCTCGATCATCTGGGAGAAGTCCATGCGGTAGACGTGGTCGGCGCCGACCACGACGACGATGTCGGGCTTCTCGTCACGCAGCAGGTTGAGGCTCTGCAGGATGGCGTCGGCACTGCCGGCGAACCAGCGCTTGCCGAGCCGCTGCTGGGCCGGGACCGAGGCGACGTAGGCGCCGAGCAGGCCCTCGATGCTCCAGGTCTGCGACACGTGGCGGTCGAGGCTGTGCGACTTGTACTGCGTCAGGACGACGATCTGCCGAAGACCCGAGTTGATCAGGTTCGACAGGGCGAAGTCGACGAGGCGGTAGTTGCCACCGAACGGGACAGCGGGTTTCGCGCGGTCGGCGGTCAGCGGCATCAGGCGTTTGCCCTCGCCACCAGCCAGGACGATGCCGAAGATCTTCTTTGATGCCATGGGGCCAGAATGGC
>Ga0265797_10001206_pt1 | contig 46107 bp, 38 predicted proteins | sample P2T30metagenome_FD_192433 | JGI IMG/M metagenome (GOLD analysis project Ga0265797, IMG submission 192433) | Plant litter microbial communities from East Loma Ridge, Irvine, California - P2 T30 | ecosystem: Environmental > Terrestrial > Plant litter > Unclassified | place: USA: California...
GGCTCTTGCGGCCCCGCCGGCCAGTGAGCGCAAGCGCGTCAAGGTCTACGAGCTTAAGAACAACGATTGGTATGATCGCGGCACAGGCTTCTGCTCTGGCCGTCTACTCACTGGACCCAACTCCACGCCCGAGAACCCGGAGGCGCATATCGTGGTTGTGAGCGAGGATGAGCCCGAGCGCGCGCTCCTAGAGACGCGCATTACCAAGGATGATGGATATCAGAAACAGCAGGAGACGCTCATAGTATGGACGGAAGCGAATGGCGTGGACATGGCGCTGAGCTTCCAGGAATCAGAGGGCTGCTCATCGATATGGGAGTTCGTTTCGGATATTCAGACACGCTTGGCTGCTCTTGCGCCAGACGATGGTTTGTCGGATGACTTGCTGGATCCCATACACAATTCTGTCACACTACCGGAACCGCAATTGGGCAAGCTGGACGACATCGAGGCTATGATCCGCGCGGCTTCAGTGACGCCTAATGGGCGCGATGCACTGATCAAGTTTGTCATGAGTCAGGACCAACAGTACATCTTGAAGCTTGCGCCTCTTGTGGAGATGGCAGAGGATCTGGAGTCATTACCTGATTTGCACAGATTGTGCACGATCATGAAGAACCTCATTCTACTGAACGACACGTCGATCATTGAATTCGTGGTCACAGATCAAGCGGTCATGGGCGTGGTCGGCGCACTTGAATGTAAGCGCGAACAAGATGGAAATGATAATTAGATGCATTGCTGACAGTCTACAGATGACCCCGACTTTCCATCACATCGCGCAAACCACAGGCAGTACCTCTCTGATTCTTCCAAGTTCAAGCAGGTCGTTCGAATTGAGAACGATGACATTCGCCGAAAGATTCACTACACATACCGACTACTTTACCTCAAGGACGTCGTTCTAGCTCGGATACTGGACGACCCTACTTTCTCAGTGCTCAACTCACTTATTTTCTTCCACCAAGTCGATATTGTCAATTTCCTACAATCCAATGAGAAGTTCCTCCGGGAATTATTCGCCATCTTTGGTCCGGATGAGACTGATACGGCGCGCATGAGAGAAGCGGTCCTATTCATTCAGAACTGCTGCGCAGTGGCGAAGAACATTCAAGCGCAATCAAGAGCGCACCTGTACAACAATTTCATTCAGTATGGCCTATTCCCGGTCGTCATGTTCGCCCTGCGACATCTTGATGCGCAGGTGCGAGTGGCCGGAACCGACATCCTGGTTTCTTTGATCGATCACGATCCCCACATGGTCAGAATGCAGATTTTCAATGCCATCAAGGAGAAGACGACACCACTCACGGATACTTTGATCGAACTTCTGCTGGTCGAGGTCGACCTTGGAGTCAAGAGCCAGATGGCGGATGCGATTAAGATTCTACTGGACCCCAGCACGACACAAGCACAGATGGACATGATGAATAGAGCTCAGAATGGCGAATTTGTGCAGAAACAGCGTGGCTCAGGACCGCACAACACAATTGCTCCCCAAACGGATGCCTTCATTTCAAATTTCTACGAAGATAGCGCGAAGAGGCTGTTCCAGCCTTTGAAGGACTTGGAGCATAGACAATCCATGATTGGGCTGTCTGTTCAGGAAACCAGCCTGTACACGCATCTCGTGGAAGTTTTATGCTTCTTCGTCCGACAACACACCTACAAGAGCAAGCTCTTCATTCTGGCGGAGAACTTGCATTCGCGTGTGGCACAACTCTTGGCCTGCCCACAGAAATACATGAAACTCATGGCACTTAAGTGGTTCCGAGTTTGTATTGGCCTCCAAGACGAATTCCACAACCGACAACTGATCCAGCATCGACTTTTTGAGCCGATCCTGAACATTGTTTATGAAACCATGCCCCGCGACAACCTGCTTAACTCGGCTTGCATCGAGTTGTTTGAGTACATTAAGCGTGAGAACATCAAGCAGCTAATCGTGCACCTTGTCGAGCATTATCGCGAACGTCTGCTTGGTATCACATACGTGAACACCTTCCAGAACCTTCTTCACAAATACGAGGCGCTACAAGCGCCTTATCAAGCTGCGGACGACTCATTCACGACACAAGAGGGTACTCCTCAACGAACCACAATCAATGGCCAACGATACAATGGCCTCAGAGAAGCAGACGCTGACGAAGAGGCCTACTTCAACGCCGACGATGATATGGATGGCGAAGACGACGACGAGAGCGGCCTGCCTACTACCGCCAAAGTCAATCTTCCCAATGGTGCAAGTCCATTACGGCCATTGGTCAGCTATCCGGACGACGAAGAAGACACCATGGACATCCTCGCGTCTTCTCCGGACCAGGTCAAAGAGAAGAAGAGCAGCAGCAGCAGCGAACCCGCATCAGCAGACGCTGTGCAAGACGCCGCAGAGATAGATTCTCCGCAAGAAGCACAGCGCGGCCGCGATCGCAAACCTCGACCTCTGGACGGCTCTCCCGGCGTGCAACAATCGCCTCCCGAATCCGTCGCCAGCAAGCGCCGTCGCGAAGACGATGAAGACGACGACGAGCTGGGTAAACTCATGAGCGGCGGCAGCGGCGTGAAGCGCAGAAACAGCTCTGCAGCCAGCGTCAGCAACCGTCTAGGCGACGCTACGCTGTCTGAGCAACCTAACGGCGCCCACATCGACGCAGCATCACCCACGAACGGCATCGGCGGGACGCAAATGCTCCGGCGAAAAGGCAGCCTGAAGACTAAGAACCAGGGAAACGTCAGCCGGTTCGCCATCAAAGGCATGCAGATGAAGACCGAGCAGGAGAACAAGGACCAAGCAGGGCTTGGTGGAGGCGGCGAGGCGAAGAAGGTCTGAGGACGGACAGTCTTCAGGTTCAAGTTGCTTGCTTGCTTGCTTGTATTCGGAACGAACGAAAGGCGAGAAAGCGGAGAAGGGCGCTTTTTGTAGCATGAGTGCATACCCCAAACCCGGCGTTTATATTGCTGTCTGTCTGCCCCTGGGGTTCATGGGAAATCCTGTTTTCCGGTTGCGTGTGTGAAGTTTGCGTGGTCCTGGTACAGTGGAGCGCGGCGTTTCTCTTTCTTCTTTTCTTCTTCTGCTTCTGTTGTTACATGTTTTGGGGAGTCAGGAGCTGAGACGCTACGATCAAGTGGAGACATGAACGCGGGGTTTTTCTCGGGGCAAGCAATGGGGAGTACAAATGAAAAAAAGACCCGGATTTGACGAATGGTACTACAACACACTTTTATTCTCTCTTGCTTTCTTTCTCTTTTTATCTCTGCAGCAGTTGCTATTGATATACAAAGCTTGCATATTTATTTGCCCTTCCGTACAAATGAAAGACAGAGTTGTGAGGATATCGATTTCATTCATTCTTTTCTGGATACAATGGCCTCCGGGTATTCTTGCTTGCTTTGCTTGCTTTACTGTGTTTTTCCTCCCTACCCCACGGGGAACTAACTATCTCCTAGTGATTTCAAGAGATAACAGTTTGTGGGATTTAGACTGCCTGTTACCGAAAGTTTACCACCAAAGAGTAAAAGACATCAAGAATGCTTGCTTGACTTGATCTGGGCTGATGTGATCTGAGTTGACTTGACGAAGTTGACGTGGCCTGGCCTGGAGCCTGGACCAACTACAGCCTACAGCGGTAAGTCCCACGTTTCGACACACGTGGAGCGGCGTTGGGGTGTTGTAGGGCAGACGGAGGGTTGTGAACTTGTGAGGAGGTGTGGGTTTGAGTTTGGGGACGGGTGTCAAGTTGGTGGTTGGAGTATGAGGTGGGGAGGTATGGGGAATTGGTGGAGACACGGGGGTGATGGGTGGTGTTAGTAAGCATGCGGGTGTTTGGTATGGGCTTGTAATCAAGGTGAATCGATATATGGGCGTCACTGCTTACATGTAGTGCTCTTCAAAGTTTACCACGAAGACTTGGAGAGCCATGCAAGAAATTCGCTGCTTAACGCATGTAGACGTACGTGTACGATATCAGCCATGGTATCAGCCATGTCTGTACAGTAGAAGCACGGCTACATGGCCAGATCGGTCGCTTGCAGCTCTGTAGATAGAGGATAAGACCATATCTATGCTTTGAGTTGTATCGAGTCCGTGCATACAGCTGAAGTCGGCGATGTCAGAGTTTCCAGATTGAGGGGAATGAATTGGGTTTGGAGGCGCGGCTTCGGGGCGAGCGAGCCTGGCATTTGGTATTTGTTATGTTTAGTACAGAGGCGTTCCATATGGAAAGTATACATTGGCTGGCGATCCCACGTTGCTGGAAAAGAGATACCCCAGTTTTGGTTCTGTCAATGAGAATGAAGGCTTTGGCGCGCAGGCTTGCATGGTCGGGCAATTGGCCTGGCCAGAACAAGATCGATGCACAAGCGAGACCATCTCGTCTGCTCGCAATTTATCCAGATTATGCGCATTGGTACTAAAGCTCCGTAGGCGATCGACCTTGCATCCGATACGAGGCGTCAACAAGGTATGCTACATGCATGTCCAGATACGGAGTGCTGCCGCCTACTCTGAGCTGCACATGCTATCTCGAGGCAAGGCAAAGATACCGCTGGCAAGCAGGCGGGCCGCATGGGTGAAGTGTAGGAGTATTCCGGTTATCGCTAGGCGCGAAGTATATTGAAGCATCGATCTCAATTGGGATGTAGTCGAGATTGAGTGTTCCGAATTGGGCGTTGAGAAAAGTGGAGACCTCGCCGAGCCGTTCGTGAAGATCTCACCTTCCCCAAAGCTTGAACACTTCTACCTTTTCTGCTGACGAGGGCTCAGCACGTGCTGAAATCGCATGCCTGTTCCTTGGACTGCCCAGGTTATCGCTGTACCAAAGCACAATCGCCACCAGACATATTGTGCTCGGCCTGGCCGGCATCGCTTGCTAGCTGCAGCACTCTGCGCGCGCGGATGCACTTCCCTATCTGCCGACAACAAGACGGAGTACCCTAACACCCCTCTCGGTAGATGCGCCGGACCGCAAGCGATCTTCTCTCCCTCTTTACGGCAGGCGATTTTGACTTCAGGTACCAGGTCCGGCGTAGGAGTTTTGTATCCCGTTCCGCCCTGGAGACCACCACCCTTTTGCCCACGGAGATAGTGCGCAATGGAGTCTCTAAGCTCGCCATCTATCCAAGCTCTTCGTAGAGTTTTTCATGGCAAGCGCATGGCAGACACGATCTGGGCACTGAGCTCCTAGCCGCTTCGTAGTCTTATCAAGCTCAGCCGCACTGTGCCTCATATCTATCGTCGCTTACTTTCCATGCCGCGTGCGTGGCTGCAGCGCCATCTGCACCTAACGAGGTGAAAATCGCTCTATCGAACTTGCCTTCCAGTATCCTGTACACATCACATTATTGATTTGGCTTAGCACCGAAGTGTGAAGCTTGTACCAGCTATGCCATGCTGTCCGTTTCTGTTGCGGTCCCGGGCGCTCCAGCAAACCCGCTATACGCCTCGCTCTGGAAACGGCCGCCATTAGTCTGAGGCTTTTGCTCCTTTGGTCTTGCTGGCTCCAGACACGTTCAATGTAGACGCCACGCGCTCAACTAGTCTTGCGTGGCCTACTGGCTCTGGAACCATGAGCGCAGTGGCGGCTACCTTACAATCTCGCGGGTGAGTGCATTCATTTATCTCCTCGTGTGCTACCTGGTCTTCCTGATCGTTCCTACCTTACTTTTGTGTTCCATTGCTGCAGTGACACCATTTCGTTGTGGCACCACTGTACTTGACCTATCTCTTTTCTCAAAAGTCGTTCGTGCTTCAACAACACCATGGCGCTCTTCTCTCGTTTGAAGTCCAAATCCAAGAAAGCTAGCAAAGAGGAAGAGAAGAAGGCAGCGGCAGATGCGAAGGCCGCTGCACAGCCAGCCAAGCCGCAAAGAGGACGCAATGGAAAGATCGTTAGTCCTGCAGCGGCCGCGCCTGAAAAGGCCATGAACGATATTCCTGCACCTTCACAGCTACCGAGACAGTTCCAAAGCCCACTGGTCCCAGGCCATGACCGTACTTACAGTTTTGAAGAGCATCCTCACACGGAGACCGGCAAACCCGAATACTTCAACCCACATTTATCCAGTGATTCTGGGTATGCCTCGCCCGTGGGAGAGTCTCGAGTCCATTCGCGTGGCCCGAGCACACAGCAGACTCGACGTGATCAGGATTACCTTCCAGCATCGAACAAATCCATGCCACAGTTGACTCTCGGAGAGGAGCTTGCGCAAGAGCCTGTGTTTACGGGACAATCTGATCGCGGTATTCAGTACCACCCTAGTGGAAATACTCTCAAGCCGTCGAAGTCCTTGCAGACGATGAGAAAGGAATCAAGCCCCGATCAACTTGGTCCACTGCCTACACCGCAACCCAATCAACACCACTATCAAGATGGAAGACAGCAACGTATGATCCAACAGAGCATGCCTATGCGGCCGTCATCCGTTCCAGCTCAGGCTTTGCAGCCCAGACATCAGCGAGTGAGCCGTCCGCCACCTCAGCGTAGCAGTTCGCCTGGTCCAGTACTGCAAAGCACTCACCCAGCTCTTTCCCCTCGCTCTCGCGCCTCAGCGCAGCCTAACGCTGGGTCTCCATTTGACTGGGAGTCGCCTTCAGCTCGTAACCATCAGCCGCGATCACCGACATCGCCAACTGCACACAATGCAAGCCCGAGCTATGACCATGACGACATTCTGCCTTCGCTCAACATACTGAATGGTCTCAAGGTTAACAGGCGGGGTTTGATCCTGGATGAAGAGGGTGACCCCATTGGCGAGCTTTTTGAAGGCGACATCCTCGACTGTGTACGTCAGAAGGCGGATGCATATGGTGATGTGCTGGACGAGTATGGACGTGCCGTCGGCAGGGTGAGAACACTCTCCATCAGGTCTCCAGGAACAAGTCTTCACCGCTCGAACACCAATGCAAGCAACATGGAGCATGTTCGAAGTGGGTCTCCAGCACCCCCACTCCCTGCTTTGAGTTCAGCAAGAGAACCGCACCAATTTGTTGGGGGCCAGCACAACGCTTCGCAGTCCCTTGGGCGAACTTCAAGCCACTATGTCACCCAAAGGGATGTTCCATCGTCGCCCACAAGATTGTCTTCGACGCCGCATCAGCACAACAACAGCGGAGACGAAGATTCTTTGTCCATGAGACCGCATGATCTACAAGGCTCCGAAGTGTCACAGCAAAATATCAGCGAGCTGGCTGAGCAACAGGAGCTTTCCGCGCCACGCTACGAAGGCTCTACCCACCGGACAGAAAGTCTACCCTCTGTCCCCGAATCTCACAGTACAGCTGAGGTGGCTCTTTCAGACAATGGCTCCGCCACATCAGATGAAAGCCATCGTGCTATCACTGGACATGCAACACAGCTTTCGTCTAGCGATGCCCTCAGCCAAGAGCAAGTTTCTGCTCGCCAGGAGAACCTGAAGGGTGTAGAAGTCGCAGCTCCGCGGCAGCCACAAGTTGCGATCGACCCCGACGGGACGGAGCAGTCAATGAGGTATTCTCGTGAGAGAGATCAACCGGCCCAGGTGTACATACCACCAACGATCAGCCGCAGCGTCAGCGAGCGAGCAATGCCGACTGCTGGGCTTCCACCAGTCCCTGCAATGCCCAAGAGTTACATGGACTTCAACAAGGCAGCTCATGCGCAACCTATCGGCCAATACGCCGCACCAAACCGCGGCAAGGCTCCCCTACCCGCTTTCCCGAGCAGAGGGCTTTCCGTTGGTTTGGCGGGTGGTTCATTTGGCAATGGCCCCATGCCCGGCATGCCGAGTCGCCGTGTTACGACGCACGGGTTCCCTTCCTCACCTGCCCTGAGCATGTCGGGCCTGAACGCGCAATCGCCATATGCTAAGTCACGTACGTCGACACCTCTCGTTCGCAGCCCACTCAGTAGCCATGGTAAGTCGTGTATACTATTAAGCAGTACTTGTACTCGACGCGAAATACGGAACGCCGCTAACATGCCCACTACAGAGACCACTCCTCCCGAGTCCGAGCAAGGAAGTGCACAAGGCGAGACCAGACCTGCTAACCGGATGCAAGGCCACTCACGGTCTCAAAGCCTCAAGACAACCAATACTACGGCTGGCGTGGCTGGTGCTGGCAAGCCAAGAAGGGTTTTCGCGAAAGCGACTCCCGACAAGAGTGCAGACATTGTGGTAGAAGAGATTGGAGACGACAAGAAGGCCGATAAGAAGAAGAAGGGCATGAAGGGCTTTTTCGGAAAGAAGAAGTGATTGATACCCAGACGAGATTGAGGCAGAGTGAGTTGTTTTTTTGCGCTTTCTTTTGTCATATGGATGGATGGATACTCCTGGGCTACTTTTCCGTTACTATACCACCTTTCTAGTTATACACAAATCTCATATATATTTCATGCGCATAATGGCATGTGTCGCTACCAGTTTCAGGCAAACATATTGTCTTTTACCAGCGGTAACACATTTCGGCGATCTCCGATGCGAACAATTCTTCGAGATTTGCCGGTGGAAGTTCGCCTCCAACGCTCGCTTGCTTTCAGGGAGAATTCTTCTAAAACCACCCACGCCTTCAGTTCAACTCATCGCCAATGAAGCAACTTTGCATGGAGTTGGTGTAAGGCAAGATGGATACATCCAATGTATCGGAAGACTTGAGCTCAGACCCCACGACATGATCGAGCTATCGCGTGGCGCCGGACCTAGAACTTGACTGGGCGAACTTACGCCCCACCACTCCACCACCATTCGCCGCCAAGGGTCAGGCTAACGATGTTTTTTCTCGACAGCTATATTGCTTATAGCTCAACAGCTCGTCTTTTGCGCATTTGCTCTCATCTCAACGTCAGCTTATGCCGTGAGACTGAACAACCGCGAGCGACTTCCTGAAGTCTTTGCGCTCGCTGGTGATTGGAAAGACTTCCGACATCCTTACAATATCTACAGGCTAGCGGCTACCCGGACGATCTGGACATTTGACTAATTGCCTCACGCACTCACGCAAACATGTCAGCAAACGCGAGAGAGGTCTCGCCTTCGCGCAGATCCAACGATGGGGCCACGGACATCAACTCTGCAATGCCAACGGAACATTACACCGTGCAGCCCAAAGGAGCGCCCACTCAGTCTTCCTATGGCGAGTCCTCAGAATCACGCCACGGAGCCGTTGAGTTGGTTGATTCGAGCTCCAACAACGAGAGCAACAACTCGCCACCGACCAACACAGTCGCCGCTTTCGAAGCTGCTAGGTCTGGACGATTCTCATTCTTGCGCAGCAGGCAATTCTACATCGTGTTGCTCATCTCGCAAGCTTTAGCCGTGGCAATTACTGGTACCAATACCTTGTCCTCTCTACTTGCCGCTGAAGGCACCAGCATTCCGGCTTTCCAGACTTTGTTCAACTACATCTTGCTTTCGCTCATCTACACTTCGTACACACTGTACAAGTATGGCTTCAAAGGCTGGTGCAAGCTCGTTTACAAGGATGGCTGGCGCTACTTTATCTTGGCTTTCTGCGACGTCGAGGGCAATTACTTTACTGTTCTCGCCTACCGCTACACGACAATTCTCTCGGCGCAGCTCATCAACTTCTGGGCCATCGCCGTCGTCGTGCTCATCTCTCTGATCTTCCTCAAAGTCCGCTACCACATCGCTCAATATGCTGGCATCCTCATCTGCTGCGGTGGTCTTGGGCTGCTGGTCGCTTCAGACCACATCACAGGATCAAATGGCGGGCAGGCTGCCAATGCAGTCAAAGGAGACCTCTTCGCTTTGCTAGGCGCTAGTTTCTACGGCTTCACAAACGTGTTTGAGGAATTCTTGGTGTCGAAGAGACCTCTCTACGAAGTCCTCGGCCAACTCTCTTTCTGGGCCATCCCGATCAACGGCGTCCAAGCCGCTATCTTCGACAGAGCGGGCTTCCGCACCGCGACTTGGAACTCTAAAGTCGGCGGCTACCTCACCGGCTACACTCTGATTTTGACTATCTTTTACTCGGGTGCTCCGATTGTATTCAGGATGGCTTCGGCTGCGTTCTTTAACATTGGTCTTCTCACTGGCAATTTCTGGGGCGTGGTGGTCGGCGTGAAAGTCTTTGGTTTGACCATCCATTGGATGTACCCCATTGCTTTCGTGCTCATCATGATTGGTCACTTCGTGTACTTTGGTACTGAGGGTGTGCTTGGAGAGGCGAGAAAGCCTTGGCTCGGAGAGAACCAGGAAGGCGGCAGCGATGGCATTGGCACGGCGAAGAGGAGGGTGGATAACCCTGGTGTGCTCGTGTGAGCCTTCTAGGAGGTATGAAGATCGGGTTAGGTGGACTATGCTGAAGCCTCGCGTGAGGACGGCTCCTTGCGTAACGATGTCACGAGAAAAACATATTCACGCAAGTGCACGTCCGCTTCATCTAGTTGTATAAAGAATTGTGTAATTAATCTTCAAATGGGATGAAAGCGCCTCACAAGTTGTACACAAAACCCAATGCCTTATCGCCTTCTTTACCGTTGCTCTCAGCACCTTCACTAATAAGCTTTTCCTTCTCAATGTTCCGAGATCGAAGTGCCCACCACATTCCCAAGACACATATCATGGCTACAGACTCTGTGCCCGCGCTCACAGCGTTACCCACGAGATAACGAGGCGCATCGGTAGAGGGGTAGATGTTGGAGGACGCGATGCCCGAGATGTTACCCAGACAGATGAACAGAGGCACACCAACACTTCGCTTGTAATCGGGCGCAAGGTTGTTCGACACCCAGGTCAGGAGCAGGCAGTTGAAAGCGTAAATTCCACTGCCGCAGAGGAACATGGCGAAGTAGCCGGCTGCGTGGTTTGCTGTGCTGCATACTATGATGTAGCCGACGATGACTGGTACCAGCATCACGAGTAGCACAGGCGTTCGTTTCTTCAGCCAGTCCGATGTAAAGGTCGCTGTCGCCAAGGTAATCGTCGCCAAAACGTACACTGGGATGGTGAGGTAGTTCGCTTGGAGTGAAGTATAGCCAAGACCCTTGATGATGCTGGGCAAGAATGTTCCGAAACCAAACAGCGGGATCGAGCAGCAGAACAAAGTGATTGCCGCGAGGTACACGTTGATGTCGGTGAGCGCCATCTTCGTGTACTTCAAGGCGTCTTTGTCGTCGCCTCTGTGGGCGACGTCGCGAAGCTTCCGCGCTTTCATCATATCTTTCTCTTCTGCATTCAGGAACCAGGCGTCTTCGGCTGTGTTGGGCAGCATGAGCCAGCAGATGCCGCAGAGGCCTATGCTCACTGCGCCTTCGATGATGAAAAGCCACCGCCATGCTTCGAGGCCTAGACGCGTTCCCATGCTTTCGATGGCGTATGCGATGAGTCCTCCGAAGGCACCCGACAAGCAGTTGCAGCCGTAAATGATAGCGTTGCGCTTAGCCTGATCTTCTCTCGCCCAGATAGTGGAGATGATGAAAACAACACACGGCACCAAGCCAGCCTCGAAGGCACCGAGTAGCACGCGAAGCGCTATAGCCTGCGAGTAGTTGTGGATGAACCCAGTGCACAGTGTGATGATGCTCCAGGAAACCATGGCGACACCTAGGACGTGCTTTGCTCCGTAGCGCTTGACGGCCATTGTCCAGGGGGTTTCGAGGACGACATATGCTGGGTAGAAGCATGTGCTGATGATGTTGAATTGGTTGCCTTGGAGACCCAAGCCTTCTTCGAAGCCGAAGACTTTGGCATTTCCTAGGTTCGACCTGTCGAGGTAGGCTAGGAGGAGAATGACGGCCAGAGGCGGGAGTAGATATTTGTCGAATTTGCGAAGTGTTCGAAGTTCGAGTGCTGGGTCTAGCTCAACTGCTATATCGCGGACGGTTCCTGATGCTACGTCGGACACGGAGATCGTTGAGGGCTGAGTCTTCTCGGTCTTGTTGTCCATGACGGTCATGTTTGATAAGTGTCACAACCTCGCAAATGTCTGCTTGTAGTTTTACCGACACAGAGCTGCGGTCATTATGCCCTCAAGCAATACATTGTTCTTATAGTACGTCTCAGCGGCCGAAGACGGCCAGCGTCCACCATCATAGCGAATGACCACTCATCGGGACTATACGGTCCGAGCGATTGTGAAATATCATGATCGTAACACTTAGCCGTCTTGGACATACCTGTTTGGGCATATCAATCATACATGCATGGGACGATAGGAAGAAGTTGTGGAGACATTCAGATAGCTAATCGGCATAGCCATGTGTCCATGTTATCGTGGGGTCCAGCACAGTGATATCTGAGTCGCGCAGGGACTGTGTCATCTTGTATTAGAGGCAGGCATTTCTTGTTGTTGGTATTTCATCCAATCGCTTTCGTTTTCCATACCTCCTGAGATATTGGGCGTTCAGTCTTTCCCTTGTTGGGGTCGCAGAACAGTGGCGACAGCAATTTGTGGGGAGCAACTTCCCCAGCCACGCCATCATGGCGGTTCAGCCTCTCTAAGTGTGCCCTGACCTCCAGCCCAGCCGCCGGCGAGATAAGCAACATCCCGGCGAGCTTATCGCATGGCCATAGGGCCGGGATAATGATTGGTTGGCCTTGTTCTATGCAGCTGAGAACGCGGCAAAGCATTGCCTATTGATGATGAGCCTCTTGAATTGGTTTACGAGATCTTTCCCTGAAAATGCGATGAACGAAGAGTCCAGCTGCTATTTTATGAACAGACCACGCGAAGAAAACAGTCTGGAGACAAACACAAAAACCTGACCTGATGAAGACGATCTAATATTGTGTGGTAGAATGCTGACGATAAAGCTAGAGACTTCCAGAGACTGTGATACGAAGAAGGTATTAAATGCTAATGCTATTGTGGTAGTGACCGAATAGTGTTCCATGAACCTGTCAATTCTACACTGATCGTGAGAACGTCCAGCGCCCGCGGGAGAAGTATATGGTCCAGCCTTCGAGGATGACCTAAGCGCCGTTGAGGGGAGCAGGGCAACCCAAGTTGGTGAACACGGTGCCCACCTTGCTCAGGACAAGCTCAAGGGTGCCGGTGGCAAGGCTGGAGACACCGTTCAAGATACCGGGCGACGGAGCAGTCAGAAGCTGGAAGATGAAGCAAAGAACATCGCTCGCGTTCGCACCAGCCTTGAGCTTGCCGTCCTTGATGGCGCCGAAGCTGAGGGTGTCGAATTTGCCAGGAGCAGTGTTTCCGCCGAACAAGACAGGGTTCGGGAGGTACATGCTGAGGATAGCGTTCACCTCGTCGACAAGGCCGTAAGCCTTGACGCGGTTGATATAGCCCTTGGGGATGGTCTCATCGTGGCCGTAGTACCATGAGCCGTCTTTGTTCTGGTGAGCACCGAAGAAAGTCGAGATGGTTTCGACATCAGGGACGTAGTTCTTCTGGCCGTCGGCGTAGAGCTCAGGCAGGAAGGCGGCGTCTCCGTACAAAAGAAGTCCGGCGGGTCCGAAGAAGAAGTTAGGGTTCTCTTCGTGCTGTGACTAATGTTAGCATAGTTTTAAAAAGAGGTATATATGCTCCGGAAATCGTACAGATTGGTGCCACCTCTGGTGACGGTAGCGGGAAAGACCGGAGATGTTGAACATGCCCTCAGTGGCCTCAACCATCATGCCGAACTTAGTACCGTTGAGGCTGTAGTTGTCGCCCTCATTAAGGTAGTAGTCGTTGCGACCCATGGAAGCATCGGCCTCGAAGTTGTTGTGGCCGTTGAGACCAGGCTGGCTGCCAGCGATGAGAGGAACAGCGGCTGTGCGGCTAGTAGCATCGCAGCCGATGGAGAATTTCCTCGAGATAACATCGCCGTCTCCGAGGACGAGAGCGACGAGAGAGATGACGTTCGCGAGATCCCAAGCCATGTTGAAGACATTCTGGGAAGCGTCAACGACCTCCTCCAGAGAAGTGACGCCATCACGGGCGATGAAGCCGTGGTTGGCGAACATATTCATGCCAGGGCAGCTAATATCGATATCAGTTACACGATCGACAGCGACTAGTAAGGGGCGGAGTATCTTACGGGCCACGGATGTCATTCGGTCCGGGAGCGATGAACTTGTGAGCCTCATCTCCAGGCATAGGGACCTGGTAACCACCGTTGCCTTTGCCAGGAAGACCATTCTTTGCGTAGTTGTAGGGGAACTTCGGGTCCCATGGAGCAGCAGGCACATGGTTGGGGTTGTAAGGACAGTTCTTGGGGTTGGCCGCAGGATAGGTGGTCTTCTGCGCAGCCTTTGCGTTTGCCTCAAGCACCGTAAGATTGAGCAGTGGACCGTCACCGCTCAAATCAACGAGAACTGCACCATTGCCAACGTTGAGGAGACCGTCTTTGCTCTTGAGGTCGAGGAGGCTGCCTTTACCACCGAGATTGAGCAATGCCGGGAAAGCGGCTGTGGAGCCAGCCAGAGCCGAAAGAGCGATGAGCTTCATATTTGCCGAGAGTGCAATACTGAGCGTTCAAAGGAGTGTGAAGAAGGGATGAGAAGTGATCGTCGCCACGTGGGAATGCAATGGGGTGGACTCTCTACTATGTATATACTTACGCTGACTGCCCCATTGCTAATTTGCCATCTGCCATATACCGAGTCAAACAGTCAGCTAGTCGTGACAAGCGTGGGTCTGGCTGGTCAGCAGGGAGCCTACCTCCTATTGGCGTGGCGAATCCCAATTGTGGCTTGGAGCACAGTCTGCACAGGCTCACAAACACTCGGTGTTAGCTGGTACCTGCTTCTGGCCTTGCAGACTGCGCCGGCTATGCTTGCCGTGTGCTTTTGAATCCGCGTGATATTACCCCAAACCATATGGAGGTCTTTGGTGGCTTGCCCGAGTCGAACAGTCGTAGGTCCTCTTTTGGAATACATTCTCAATGGTGGCATCAATGTCAGCCTCTGCAGATATCCGCCGGTATGGCTTTATGCGGCTCGTAGCCTCTCAACTGCCATCAGCCGCCTGACAGACTTTGGTACGCTGATCATTCGGCACCTAGAAGATGGAGGTCACCCAGTATTGTCGCCTGTCACATCTTTTTTCGAAGGCCAGAAGGTCGTGAAAACACGAAGACCCCATTCTTACCAAGGATCCCTGGATGCGCACGGCGATTTGCAATGCGAGACGCCGTTACGTGGTCGTTTCTACTCGCCTAAACAAGCAGCACGAAGGAATAGTAGAGGCTTGCCCGAAGTCCTCGCTGACACTTGGTAGAGTAGTCTGTGTTGAAGCGCCATTGTGGAGGACGTGAAGTTGACTAGGGCACGAAGGTTCGTTGCTAAAGGCAGACCCGAGTATTCTCCCGACCCACATCAATAATAGCCTTTCCGGCATTGTGGATCTGCACGATTCAGATTTCACGCCAGATCGACCGGCACGTGGAGACTCCATGCGACGATCCAGACCTGCTTTGTCTGCAGATGCCTGCACTCAATTTCCCGCATCCCCTGGGTCTTGCTTGGTATGTGGCTGGTGGAACAGCAAAGATTCTCCGCTCCCAGCGACTTGGTGTAGTTGGTTTTGGCGTTGGTTGTGAGAATGTAAACTTGGAAAGTCGATGGTGTGCGATGAAGAGCACACACCATGCTGTGCTCATTGATCTTGTCACTTGCTGCTATCGTACAGATTGTAAGGATAGCACGCCCGTACACCTTGCGAGACAGACACGCAATCAACATAATATTATGCGTAGAAGACTAGTTTGCTCCGTCCAGAGTGTCGTTCCACCACTTTCCAGAAGCCTGGTACACTCCTTTACAGTACCGAATTGCGTCAAATCCTCCATGACGACATTGCCCATGTAACTCAATTGGAAAGCTGCACCAGCTGAGCGGAGTCGGCCAAAGATCATTCTTCGGGCTGCTTGTGGTTGCTCGTGCATGCATCGCTGATAGAATGCGACCGATTCTGATGAAGAGCGTCCAGATGAGGAGCTGTCATTGAGGCATAATGTGTGTTGCGAATCGTCGTGAATATAGCGAAAAAGAACAGAAGTGATCAATCCCAATCAATGTTAGGCGTCACATTGTAATGAGAAGGCTTGGAATTGCGAAGGCGTTTGTTGGCCGGAATCGCAGTGGGGTCGTTGACGTCCTGCCCCTTGAGATCCTCGTCGCTCCGGATACTCGAGATCTGAATGCTGGTCTCTTTGCTGATTTCGAGTTTTGATTGGTTGAGGTCTTCTTCCGACGGTGTCCTTCCCTTCGAGTGACGGTGAGGGTATGAGGTCGACGGCAGCCGCGCAAGGGTCTTTTCGAGTCGACTCTCTGTTCGTCCCTCGACCCGACCCGGATAGCGTTCTTCCTCCGAATCATTGGGTGACGATCTTTTCCCGAATTCCATGCTGTTGAGACGGTAATTACCACCTGCCTCGTTGTCATCAACGATGGGATCTTGCGATGTGAGCTCCACTCTGCTCTTGTTGTTGCTCTTATTGGTGCCATTCGAGGAGCGGTAGTTGGAATAGAGACTGCCAGTCCAACGCTGGAAAGGTTTCCATAGGACGGCCTTCATCGCTGGTACACAAGCGCAGATCTGTCAAAACTTGTTAGCTTGTTGAATGTGCTCGGCAGATTGTTTTGACCTACCACGGCAAGATCAATCTCGACCGCGGCACAAATCCATAATGGATATGTACCCCAAGATTCGTCGTATGTTGATATCAAGGACTGCCAGATGAAGACTGTTCGTAGGACACCTGCAATGGTTACGATGATACCGGCAGACAGGAGGACCACAACACCAATACGGTCCCGGAGAGGCATGTGCAGGCGCATGATGATCGGAATTGGAAGAAGTGTGCATAGCAAGTCTGCCACGCAGCTCATGACGCCTGCCGCCATAGTAATGACGCCTTCATCCAGACAATGGCCATCAACGACCTCTGGGAAAGTCCAGTATTTTCGCACAGGTCTAGATAAAAATCATTAGATGTCAATACTGCAGATAAAAGGACATGGCAAGACTTACACGCATCCAAAAATACCGATAAACAGCAGAACAACGAACACAGCGAGGTTGAAGATAAGGCCGAAGTGTATTGACCATCTGTACCATTTGATAGTACTCTCCTTGATCAGGCGATAGTACAGGAAGATCAGGGACAGTCTTGTGAAGTTTGACGCGCAAACGAAGGTGAGCTTTGCGCAGAACGCTAGGATGCTAGCAACCCTGATAGAGGTGAGTGGAACATCCCAGATATGTCGGTCCCAGCCGTAGGACTTGTTCGCCATGATCACGACAGCTGTTAAGCCTAGGGTGAAAACGTAGGCGATAACGATGAAGATGTCGTCCAGACCCGGCCGGGCCTGCTTCATCCGGGAAGCCACGCGGATAACGATCGAGAAGGTGACCAGGATGATGAATATGATGTTGATGATGAGCAGCTCATTGCCTCGAGTTATTGGATCCTTGTAGTTTGGCGCCGGCCATGCCGCGTAGACTTTGAGAGGTATATCTCTCATCGTGTCGCTTTGTCCTGAGGGAGAGCTGCAGCGCCAGTCGAGGTAGACTCCGCCGTTGAGAGTTAAGAAAGAAACACCTGGCGCAATATCAACTTAAAGGTAGGGCTACCAGAGTAACAATGGAGCAAGGGTTCCCATGGGAAGGGCTCTGGGGAGGCCCTGCTATGTACGTGCTGGTCGGTCGCATGGACATTGCGGATCCGGTACCGAAGTAGAGCTTCAAGGAGGGTGCACGATGGTCTCCACGTCGATCTTTAGTGGCACGACTTACTGAACGTTGTTCGTGACTCCACACACAAGTGGACTTTCTGTTTGGTGTGAAGAGACGGGAGCCTGTACTAACCACTGCTTGGGCCAAACTTTGCATCTTCCGGGAGTTGCGAGTTCCGCACCCAATGGGTTCAGGTATCAGTGATGGTTACCAGATCCGACAGATAAGATCACTAGCGGTGCTCGTGACGAGGGCGTGAAGACGGCAGACAGGTTCAGGGAAGGTCTCTAGATCGGAAGTCCAGTATCTTGGTTCTACCGGCCCGAAGGGAGATGTGTCAAGGGCACAAAGCTAAAATCGACTACGCCTCCACGGTCTCCTTATTCGCGCAGCCAAGACTTGAAGAAAGGTCGGTGCTCCAGGTCATGACATTGATATCATCATCTCTAGCAAATGGAAGTGATACCAATTATGACTTATTCACTTGTTTCTGCTGCGTCTAAATGTGATAAGCATCTTGGTAGAGAGAGTTTTTCTGGCACAAACTCAGTAGCCATCACATAATACCATGCCCTACCTTACTCATCAGGGCAGAGTTGTCAATTCTAGATCCTTCGGCAGAGCTCAGAGGCCCACCCGGCCGCGACGACGCTACTTTGAAACTATCCATCAGCCAAGGCGGCAGACGAGCCTAAGTGCAATACCAACTCACAACGGGCACAGAATCTGGATGGCTCGAGGACGGCACGCCTCACGACATGCCATTCAAGCTAACAATGACAGGCGCCTCAACGCGAGAAGGCATAACCGCAGCATCCTTCCTATCCACTGGGCCCTCTCGGCGCAGAAGCTATTTCGCGGCAGTGCATATTTCCCCAGTGGATTGGCGTGAAGAAGCAGTCGTGAGGAGGAAGATTTTCGCGACCCGCATGCATGAGTTGCATGATCTGCCGGACCGAACCCCCGGGGAAATTCAATATTTGCAGTAGACCGATTGGATGCCCCAGTAGTTGTTTGGTTGATTTCTTCGACCTTCGAAGATGGGACCTGTGACCAGCCCCTTGGGACAGCTTTCCTGCTTCGATGCCTCCACGACCTGTTCTCTTCAGGCCTGATTACGAATTGACGCTCGGCGATCGCCCGTTGCAGGTTGTACAGGTGGGCTCCAACTTAATGCGCGTCATCAATACCTGCTCAGACAATGCTTCTACAGTATATCAACATGAACCTCCCTGGCCCCGTGCTTATAGCAGGCCGCAGGATCACGAGATTGGGCTATCTGCCTATCACTATTTCCAGATCTTGGTCGGCGATCATACAATATATCTGGGCCGTGTAACCGTGTTGTACACAGTACAGCATGCAGGCGCGACTCATGCCACAAGCGTGGTGCACGTTTTCCGGTCAATCAACTTTTGTTGCGACATTTTACCGACTCCCTCCGAAAACAAACAAATGGCGGGAGCCACTCGGCACCGTTGACCAACTCCCTTCAACCTTCGGGTCAGTGTACAAAACGCTCTTCAAGCGTACTAGACTCATTTTGTGTACATGTAACATGACTTGACGGAGAAATGTCCGAAATAGGATATCGGGAACTGCTTCCGCGTCCTTCTTGCTGTCTTGACTCTCGAGACTGTAAACAAATGACATGGATGTCCGAAGAGCCACGAGCGAGCGAGGAGTAATTGTAGTAGTGGCTACGGCGACGAGGGCGAGTCTAGGTGCGTAATGTGAGCTCTGAAGGTTTCGGAACTCAAGCGTCAACTTTTCGGAACTCAACCGTGGCTGCGTGCTGACTTCCAATGCAGCTGTTGCCAAAGTATGTAATCAATAGTGCTTTCCACCAATGTCGTGCGTTCCCAGCGAGCCGTCGCCCGAAAACCTCCTGCGCGGGGACGTCTGATATTTGAGATATAACCAAGACCGTAGATGACCCGACCTGAGCGTATGTGGCTTCCCGCACAGGACTGCAAATCTCACTCTGCTCCTTCCTCAAAGAGACTCTCCGGACACTTACAAGCCGTTGTAAGAAGTTCGTAGACCGATGCCTGCTGAATTAGGAGAATGATTCAGCCGAATGTCTACCATCCATAAAAGGCAAAGCTCAGGATGGCCGCTCAATGTTGACGGTTAATCATTACATCTCGCCATGGGCGTCTACCACACATTCCTGACATTTGATTCAACACGCAGACAACGATGTATATCTTCTCGCTTGTAACATTCCAGTACAGGGTAAGCCTCTTACCAGAGCAACGGTTACAAGATGAGGCCTCTCATACGCAATTTGGTGTTATAGGTGTGCGGCGCTCGGGACATGGCCTCAATGCTGACTTGAAGCACTTGATAAGAGATATCGACAGCAGTGTGTTGTTCCTTGTAATTCTCTTTTCTCATCGTTGAAAGACAGAGCAAGAATGTGTAGTCCACGCAATATATGCATGTCTTGTGTGCTCTCTCCTCAAAGAGGTCCTCCGGACGCTTTCAGTACAAGAAGTATGTAAATCAATACCTGCTGGACTGGGATGATGATCCAGTCGAATACTTACCGTCCACGAAAGGCAAACCTTACCGTGCTCGCCTATAGTCCAGACGCTGCATGGTAACTCATGATAGCTGGCCACAGGCGTCTGTCACCCAATCTTTACTCCTGGAGCGACACTTGCACAACAAGATGTATACACCTTCGTGTAACGTGGCTCTCTCCAGCTTGGTAGGCGTTTTTCACTGGGCCAAGGCTGATAAGAATGCTCGACCCAGGAGCATGTGTTTATAGCGCCCAGAAAATGCCTTCGATGATGGCTTTAAGCGCACGATGGCGACGGCAGTGCTCTGTGCCGCCTTGTGATCTCTCTTTCATTGACACGATCCAAGTCAAGGATTTGTAGTGCTTGGGTCTAAGTACGATGTATCAGAAACCGATTCAAGTGGAAAATGATATTGGTTTCCGCGGAGCATTCTGGTCTCAGGAATGACGTGTGTTTCTGCTTGTCTCAAAGATGACGGTGTTTCGTTGGGTGGAGAATGTTCTCGCCAAGTGCTTGAGCCTTGCAGTGATTGAGCAGAGCTCCCCGCTTCTCCAGCCTTCGGTCTCCACGCTCGCCGGTCGTCGCCGAATGGGCCTTGGTTGCATCACACAGACACCCACCTACCCTTCATACCACCCGGATAATAACCTCACTCCTCTACTGGGGATACAATCATATCGCCTCTCGATTTCGCTCGCTAGTGGCTCATATTGGACCGCAATACACACTGTACATCGGCCACTGCGCCTAAGACTCCCAGCTCACCACATTCGCTTGCGCACGCTGCGAAGAGACATACAACGAACATGGCGGACCCAGATCCCACCCAGGCAAAGGTCGTGATAGATGAGAAGGAACAGAAAGATGTCGAGGGAGTACCGTCAAATGTAGAAGCTGCCTCCGCCACGCCAGGCTCAGCAGGACCAACACCCACAAGCGCAACCACACAGTTCTCGCCGCCGACCTCGCCGCCTGACTCGCCGCCGGATGCTCGCAAACATTCCACTATCGAGGAGTATTACTCCTCGCGACCTAAGCACGACAAACTCGGAAACCCGATCCCGGAAAGGAGGAGACCTCAAGGAGCTATGTCGTCAGTATATGGAACAGCGAAGGTCAGATTGCCTGGAGACTTGGGCGCCAATGATCCGAGGAGGCCGCGGTCACCTGCGCCGAACGCTCTGCCTGGCGATTTGGGACCGAACGATCCTAGGAGGCCATCAAGCCGTAACGTCAGCCCAGCACCGTCCGGCCACAGCAGACAAGGAAGCGATCCTCTAGACTCGCCAGGTGGACGACGAATCTTGAAAGACCCGAAGCCGCCTCCTGCGCCAGAAAGTGAACCCGCAGACAGCGATCAAGATGGAGATGCAGACAATGATACGGACAATGAGAACAACGAGAACGAGCGTGGTAGACAGAAGAAGAGACCCGAGCCTGGTCGCACAACATCAGGCAAAGCTGTAAATGTTAGAGGCGACAGTGCGGACTCAGAGGTCGTTTTCCCGCAATTCCAAGGAGAACGAAAGCCAGATCCCACCAAGGGCGAAAGCGCGATCTCTTTCAAGCTCACAACACCTGCCGAGAAGGCGAAGATGAAGAAGAGAGTGCACCCGATGAGCGCGTTCGACTCTGCGCCCTCTGGATTATCTACACCTGTGGGCTCAGACGACGAGTCACACTCAGAAATGCTCGCCGCACAGAAGCTCAGTCTTACCATGTCAGCAGTACACAGCACGCCCTCGGCGCATCGCGTCATTCGACAGATCATCAGAGGCGACTATGCACATTTCCAACGCGAGGCCGAGGAAGGCCGTAAACGTCAACGAATGTACCTTGTTGCCACAGACATCTCTCCCGAGGCCGAGTACGCCTTGGAATGGACCATCGGTACAGTCCTTCGCGATGGCGACACTCTCTTCGCAGTCTATGCGGCCGACGAAGAAGCAACTAGCGAAGGTGGCGTAGAGATCGGACACGGTGCGGAGAATGTTAAGGACACCGCCAGAATCATCCGAGATTTGCCTGCAACTACCAATGCGGCCCCTCAATCGACTAAGCCATCTCCTCTCGCGCAGAGCGCAACACCGGGCGAAGGTGCCAGCAGAACGCATAGCTCAGCAGAAGCAGAACGTCGCCACGCGGTAGAAGACATCACACAAAGATGCGTTCGCCTCTTACGCAAAACACGCCTACAAGTCCGAGTCGTGGTAGAGGTCTTCCACTGCAAATCGCCACGCCACATGATCACCGAGCTGATTGACTTCTTATCGCCAACATTGGTCATCATCGGCTCACGCGGACGAAGTGCAGTCAAAGGTGTGTTGCTGGGCAGCTTCTCCAACTACCTTGTCACTAAGAGCTCGGTGCCAGTAATGGTTGCTCGAAAGAAATTGAGAAAGCATAGTAAGACAGTTAGAAATCGCGATGGTACTACGGTGCCGTACAGCGGCATCACGGGACGAGGTCGTCTGAGCAACGTGATTGAAGCGCCGAAGGGCAAAGGCTTGAGGGTACAGGGATGGGACAAGGTGGGCATTGACTAGAAATTGCGTGGCCCTTGAGAAGCTGGGTAAGCACCAATCGTACAATAAAGATTTGGACTCGGATCACTGCCGCGCACTCTTTTGAGCTCATCATGGCTCGCCAGTTTCAGAAACTCACACCTCAATGTCTCTTCAAACGTTGTCGGCCGATAGCTCCCAAACGACAACACCTGTGAGACGTGGGGCAGCTGTTTGACGAACCCCGCTGCGATGTCAGCTCAATGCCAAAGTGATATGAAAGCCCGCCACATGCTGCGTCAGCGCCCTGCATTCGGTTTGCGGCTGGTCCACATCTACCCTTTGCGAAAGAGTGAACCATCTAATCTCCATTCACCCATATGCGACTCCTCGCCAACATCTGCACGTCAGTACACCGTCTACAAACCTTGGCTCGCTCCGTGACAACAATGTCAGCAGGACGAGAAGTAGTCTCCGCCATCGTCATCGGCTCAGGACAAGCCGGCGCCCCATTGGCCGTCGCTCTCGCCAACGTTGGTCGCTCGACTGTCCTCGTCGAACGTGCCCATCTCGGTGGCACTTGTGTGAACGTAGGATGCACTCCCACGAAGACTATGATCGCAAGCGGACGTGTCGCTCACTTGGCTGGGCGCGCGAGCGAGTATGGCATTTTCCAGCGTGCTGTCGGAGAGGGAATCGTGCCTGTCGCGCAGATGGCAAGGATCAGGGAACGCAAGAGGGAGATTGTGCAGAGGTGGAGGAGTGGGAGTGAGAGGCGGGTTGCTGGGGTCAAAGGGTTGGAAGTTGTTAGGGGCGAAGCGAGCTTCGTGGAGGAGAAAGTCGTCAGGATCGCATTTCCGCGTGATAAGACATTTTTCAGAGAAATCGAAGCTGATGAGATCTTCGTCAACGTTGGCGAGAGACCAGCTGCGAGCAACCTGCAGGGACTGGATGCCGTAGATGCTAGTCGGGTCTTGGATTCGACTTCTATTATGGAGCTGGATATTGTGCCCGAGCGACTCCTGGTCTTGGGCGGTGGGTACATCGGAATGGAATTCGGTCAACTATTCGCCAGATTGAAGAGCAAGGTTACGATAGTGCAGCGAGGAAAACAGCTTCTGCCGCGAGAGGATGCAGAAATTGCCCAAGCAGTGCAACAAATCTGCAAAGAAGATGGGATCGAGGTCTTACTCAATGCGACTGCCACGAGAGTCTCTGCCATTGGTGCCGACAAAAAAGATATACTGCTCGAATATCGCACTTCTGATGGTATCCTCCACGAGATATCTGGCTCCCATCTGCTCATTGCGACTGGCAGGACTCCAAACACAGACTCTCTCAACCTTCCCGCTGCCGGCATCGAGACCACCTCACGCGGCCATATCGTTGTGTCGCTTAGCCTGCAGACCAATGTGCCCGGAGTGTATGCCTTGGGCGATTGCCATGGTGGTCCGGCGTTCACTCACGTCTCATACGATGACTTCCGCATCATCCGGACCAACCTCATCGACAAGAACGCCCAACCCACCTCCACAGCGCAGCGAGAAGGCCAAGTCCCATACGTCGTCTACACAGATCCACAACTCGGCCACGTCGGTCTGCACGAAGCCGAGGCACGCGAGAAGTTCTCCGACAAGAAGATACAGATCGCAACAATGCCTATGAGCTATGTTGCAAGGGCGGTAGAGACGGCGGAGACTCGTGGCTTGATGAAAGCTGTTGTCGATGGTGAGAGTGGCGCTATACTTGGGTTCACTTGCTTGGGCATTGAGGGCGGCGAGATCATGAGTTTGGTGCAGGTGGCGATGATGGGTGGCTTGCCGTACTGGAAGCTGAGAGATGCGGTGTTTGCTCATCCGACGTTGGCGGAGAGCTTGAATAACCTTTGGGGATACTTGAAGTAGTCATGGTAATCCAACTCGAGCGACTTGTCAAGGGAGCGCGACATAGTTCAGCATGGTCTACCATGCAGGAAAGATTCATTTTGTCAGACATTATCTCGTATCTTGAGCAAAATTCAGTCAAGTATTGATCCCAGAATTGCGGCAACAGACCATCTATATCTCGTCATCATAAACAGCATACAGGGCCTTTCTGCACGTCTCACACATCCTCGCAGGATTCATACACAGAATCTCCAGAGAGCGAATCGCTGTCACCCTCTCTGAGATTTTCTCGATTGTCTTGCGATGTCGAGCGAGCGTCAGGTGTGATGTCCGCGACTGGGCATGAAGATGAAGCGGCGGCACCTTCCGGCTCAGGAAGAACAGCCTGCGTCGACGAACTGCTTTCCTGAGACTTGCGTTCCCAAATTCGATCTGAATCTGGCGTCCCGATCATCACTACAGCGTCAGGGCATCTTTGAAAAATGCTTCGCCTCGTTCGGGTACTTTTTCTAGCCTTGTTCTCCAGTGCGCTGATTGCTTTGCAGTTGAAGTCCTTAGAGCAACTACAGTGGCCCCTGGGGTGTTTGACAGCTACCAGGAATGTGTAATCGGTAACCTGAGCGTATTCGTCAGGCACATTCTCCTGGTAATCCAGGAACCGGCTTGCGGTCAAGAGCAAAACCGAGAGAGGGACAGCAAGCAAGTCTCGGCCAGCTGGTAACATGCTTGCATTCTGGCAGACCTGCGAACCAGTACCAGGGAGAATGAGTTCATGGAAGGACTTCGCCATCAACGGCACGGAAAAAATCTCTTTCGTGAGTCTATTCCAGGACCTTCCCTCAGACTCGAGTTTGACGAATCGCGGTTTCAATGGGGTAGTTCCATTCAAAAAGTCACGAACATCCCAGCCGGTGAGTATTGGGCTCGTCGAAGGCAAACGCACATTGACTTCTGGACCATGTTCCCCCAGCTGGACCAACTTGGCTCTCATGGCGTCCAAATTGCGCCACAAATCGATTACCAGAGCTTTGTAAGTCCATTGAGATGTTGTTCGTTTGACTGAACGCTTGGTTTCGGGCGAGGTGCTCCCGGCTCCGGACATATACCCAGAGTCTGTTGACGGGTTGTTGTGTTCAGACATTGACTCTGCAGTGCTAGAGGTCTCTTGTACCTCTGTAGTCTCTTCGAAGATCTTGACTTCCTGGTTGTTCCTTAGGATTTGCAGGGCAGACGATCGCCCTCCATTATCTTTGATGTGGTTCAGTTGACTGATCGCTCGGGACGTTCCATGGTCAGTAGCTCTCAATGTGAGCCAAGCTTTAGCCAAATGAACCAGAGCACTCGCGCCATCGAGAAGCCAACTTCTTCGATCATGACTGCTGTAGAACAGTACAGTGATGTTGCTGGCGGCTCCGATGTAATTTTCGTACACACCCGGTTCGGATGCTTTCAGAGCTGGAGCAAAGTCTTTCTTTCCGATGTTGAACGTCGTTGCGACGGTCAAGAACTTGCCCCCGTTGATGGTAAGACCCGTCCATGAAATTGTGCTGTGAGAGACCGGATCACTACGACTCGGGCGTAGATCGTAGAGGGCATCCTGACTTCCGGCGAGGATACGCGCACTTTGTGCCCATATGCCTACAAAATGCCGTCGGCCTTCCAGGTCCGAGTAAGTAAGATGAGGCGTGTCTATAGCTGCAGCACAAGCTTGGTGGTAGCTCATCGACTCCTGGTCTGAGAATGTTAGCTATGATCGTTCCCATTCTACAGAAGTCAGGGTCCGCAAAGTGATACGATTGACATACTTGTGTTGATCAAAAAATGCCAAACAATGGACATGCCGACTTCCGCGATCGGCACCAGTGCAGAGATGCAACCTTTGAGTAGCAATTTGCTTCCGAACTTTGTTATCCAGTCGGCATGACTCAGTGCAGCCATGAGCCCTAGTGATACCTCCAGGCCCTGCTGTTTGGATGGATCTTCGCGCTTTGGTATGGGATATCCGCTGGCAATGGCAGGGTTGTTGACCATGTTAAACCAGCACTGCCCATCCAGAGAAGGGTCATTTGTGACTGAACCACCGAATTCAGTCGGTGTAGATTGACCTGTCAAGTTTGCGAGTTGTGGAAAGTTCAGGCCGATCGACTCCTCGCTTGCATTGACACAGCATGCAGTGGCCAGCCAGATGCATACTTCGGCAGCCTATTCAACTTTAGTAAGTCATTTGGTGTCAGTAGAAGTCTTTAATCGTACCTCGAGCATATGTATGCGTGACTGAGAGGTGCTCTTCTCAGTCGTCGTGTCGAGGCAAACTTTGGTTGTCACGCCGTCAAGCTTAACGTCTAAACGTGAGTCTTGCAAAGCCAAAGTGGATGTACCGTCAGCACTGAGAAGAGCACGGTCGAAACATTCAACAACTGCAGCTCCCAAAGCGGGCCAGATCTGTTTCACGTATTCTGATGTCGTGCTCGCGTAACACAGCGATGGTGTACCGTTGTAGACGATCATGTCCGATAGACGGATTTGCGAGCGGCTCTCACCATCGTACTGTTGGTTCAGTATTTCGAGTATGTCCCAGTTGAGTGAGAACTCGACGTGCTCACTATGCAACTCTATGGCTCTGGCGATCCCACTTCGGACGCTGGAAAAGATCTTCCCGGTGTGTAAAAGAGACTCATATCTCCGAATCGAATCGATCATCCAAGGGAGCTCTTCACTTCCCAGTACGAAATTTCGCCCAAGGACGACGTCGCGCAATTCTGGGGTGTCGTTAACGGCATACAAACTGTCCGGCTGATCCTCGTCTTGATGAGAGCTTGTAGACACTTGCTCGAGGTTTGGGTCATCACACTGGGTAGGTTCCGTGTCGCCGAAATGAAGCATCTTAAACTTCTCCTCCATGGAGACTTGGTCTTTGGTACTGGGTCTCCATGCTTTCGCTGCAGAAGCCAGCCCCTTCGCGATTTCTGTCCGCTGGTGTCTTACAAACGTAACGGCGCGCGACTGAGCATCATCATTCGCGATGCTCATACCCAAAAGAACAGAGAAGTCTCCAATCAACTCTGCAATGGATTCGATGGCATCTTGTTGATCGAACAAGTCGTTGAGCTGCTGTGGAGTCAAATTCTCCACGATGTGGCCCGCGAAAGCCTCAGCGAGGGATAGGCTGGTGTCTGGGTCCAGATTGTGCTCTCGTCCGTCTGTATGTATACTCATGGTGTCTGAAATATGCTCATCCTCAGAACAGTTACGTTCAATACCCCTGCTTTCTCGCTCTGGTAAATCGTGCGTCTCCAGGCCAGTAGCGGAAGAGAGTTCTCGTGTTGAAGCGTCACCGACAGAAGAGAACCCAGTGCTACCCCTGAAAGGCCTGGAATTGGTACTGTACGTTTCTGGTACGGTGAACGAGCCTTGTGGGGAACGACGGCCATCATCGGACACATCCGTGAGATCTGCGAGTGACTGTGATGGCTCAAGCTGATGAAGACTGCTTTTGGTACCATGTTTAGCCTCATGCGGAGCCACGATCTGGTCATTCTGGCGCATCGGTAGCTGGTCTGGTCCAGATCGAAAGTAAAATTGTTCTTCTGGTCTGGCGGATGGATCGCGAGATCTGCGACCATATGAAGACTGAATCTCGGGAAAGTTCCTGGAACGACCAAGAGGCCAGTCATCGTCGTCCATGGTGGCAACCAATCCTGCGTCTTTTGTCCCACGTGCAAACTGCGCCGAAGAAAGAATGTATTTACCTCCAGAATAGAGGCGAGCGTTTTCGTCACTCTTCACGTTGCCGAACTCAGCCGTAACCTTTCCAGCCTTTGCGTTAATCCCCAATGAGAAACCTCTCCGTGAAGCCTCTGCTCGCAGAGCTCCTCCAAGAATGGGATCACTGGTAGTGGCGATATCTACGAGAGCTTTGACAGCTTCTGGTTCAAGTGCTTTGGCTTCCTGTGCAGCCAAAACTCTTTCTTGCAGCGGGAAGAATTTTTCCAGCAACGTTACGTGCTCTGCAATCACGCGAAGAAGTTCTTCGAACTGTGTCTTCTTGTACAGTGTCCATTTGCCGCGGATCCCAACCTTTGTAGTCGGTTTGAGGGGACTCTGGTAATGAATCTTGAGTTTGCTCAGAGCATCGTGCGCATGCTTGACATCCGGCTCGCTGGTCTTCAGTTGCTGAGATTCTTCCATCACCTTAAGCTCAGCCGAATCGGAACTCATCACGGAAATTGGAGAATTTTTCGTGGCTCTCTGGAGCTGCCTTTTAATCTGATCGCAGGCATTGTATGCCAGCCTGATTTCATCCGAACTGTAGCTTTTCTCAAAGTGCCTTATGAATGTCTCCGATCGCTCATCTGTTATACCAGCCGCGTTGCCCCAGCGCTGGAGACGGATCTCGATCGCACGCAGTTGGAGATTCAAGGACCCAAAATCGTTTGTGAATTCATAGCTCAGTCGGACGAGGCTGAAGAGCTCGACACAGTTGAGAAATAAGCCGGGAATGGCAAGAGCGATTTGTTCCGCAGCTATGGTTGCGATGGCAAGAGCACTTCCCATTGGTTCAGCCATAGTTGCGAAGTAATGGCGTATGGCTTGATAGGCAGACAAAGAGACGTGTAGAGCAGACGGAAGACAGCCGATGAAGGGATACAATGATGTGATGTACGAGGAGGTTTGCGAAACGAAGGTCCTCCAGGCAATACCCTTCGTCCGGTGAACCGCATCACTTCTCATGCAGACGCGGCAGAGCAGGACGCCTCTGAAAGGCGCAGCCTTCCGCGGGAGGCAATCGAGGCATTTGAGTCGATGCGTGCATGCCTGCGCTGCGCCTTGTATAGAGCTGCAGATTGTGGATGAGGTCTCGCCACGACGCCAGACATGCACTCCATGCGTCCACAGCCACTTTGGGCCAAGCGCCAATCGATGTGAGCCGCCCCACGAGGGCGGGCAGCCCCCAGCATTCTTCCTCTTCCTCTGGCTCTCTTGAGGCTCATCTTGACCTGGTTGAGAGTATTGGTATTTACTGACGTTTGTGTACTTGCATACAATACAATAATCTAACACACAGCGACCGCCCCGTCGTCACCTCTGAAGGATCTCTCTTCTAGATTGCGCAACCCACGCGTAGCCATCAATTCCAATACTTTCTCGTCGTGGTTGTATAGTTGTTACCATTATGAGAAATAGTATTCCCTCCAAGATGACTGTCTCTGTAAATCGTGAGTCCCTCAACGGGCGGAGGTCCATCGTAGTTCGACCCATTGTGCGCCTTAGCATTATCGGTCATGTGAGTACCCTCATAGATGAACCCTCTGCGTGTCCCATCTCCCGCCATCGCAGCCGCCAGAAGCGGATCGCTTTCTTTGGCAAGTGGCTTGAGAACTTCGTACACCTCGTCCGTCATCGCTGCAGTTTCGGCGGCGACCAGCTTGCTCTCTTGCTCGGGCAGGATTAGCTCTAGAGCGGTGATATGCCCACGAATGGCGCTGAGGAGACCGTCAAGCTGAGCTTTCTTGTAAAGTGCCCACTTTCCTTGCGCGACGACTTTCGAGCCAGCCTGCATCGGAACCTCATAGCCCGTCTTGAGTTTCTTGAGGAACCGGTTGGTACGACCCTTCTTCGGCTCACAAGCTTCAAGTTGGAGTTCCTCGACGAGCGTAACCAATTCCTCCGGCTTGCTTCTTCTGTGCTTCAGCATCTTCTGCGAGTCCTGCTGGGCTCGCTCGAGCTGGGTGGCGATGTGATCCCAGGTGTCGTATGCCAGGTCGACTTCTTCTTGGGTATGTTCGGCTTCGAATCTCCGGGTGAATTCTTCCTGGCTCTGCGAGGTGATGCCGGCGGCTTCGCTCCATCGGCGTATGCGTAGGTCGATCCATTGGAGTTCCAGGTAAGACGAGCCAAAGTCGGGCTCGAAATTGCGGCCAAGTTCGAGGAGAACGAAGTATTGGGCGCAGGTCAGGACTAAGCCTGGGATGCCTAGGGCAACGGTACCTTCGGCCATGTTTGCGTGTCTAGAAGATGTTGCGAGTTTAGAAGATGTTCCGAGTCTAGAAGATGTTGGAGGACGCTAAGTGGAGCGGATGATCGAGCGTGGAATTGTAAGACTGCAAGTAAAACAATATGTCGAGGGATCGATTTGTTTTATATTGAAGGAAAGAAAACGTGTGAGTTGTCACGAGCCGGTGCATAGCTCGAGGAAAGGACGGGAAGATAACATACCAAAGGCAACAAGGTATGCTGCGCCTTGCGCTCGCTTGTGGAGGCTTCAGCCGTGCAATATGCAAGCCTAGCGCCGCCACTGTATGCATGCTCAGCCCAGCCAAGCGAAGCAGCCCGCTATACCTACTCACGTGGTCTATTGGATCATGTGGGCGCACATGACGCCGGTAGAAACCTGTTAGCCCGGCCGGTAGAGGTACTGTAGGTCCACTCTCAATAGTTCATGAACGGGGAAGGGCAGTGCTCGCAGCTGGTAGTGCTAAGTTGGCCATCTCAGCCAGCCCCATCAGGCGGATCACGAGTTTCTTGCGCAGCCCATAGACGGATTGTAATTCTGTATAGTGTAGTCTCACACGAGGCCCCGAAAGCACGAAACAAAACCCTTCGACAAAGATTCCTCGAGCATACCAATCATCGTCCGGCAAAGGACTTCACATTCAGAAAACAGGGAGAAAAGCGCGATCACTAAAAATTGCAAAAGTCATCGCGATCCATCATGTCAAAAGCACTCGCCTGTCGTCCCATCCCCGGTGGAGCTCGTCCGTAATTGTTACCAGTGTGAGTATCGGAATTACCCATTGCCTTGATGTCTCGAAACACCGTCTTGCCTTCAAACTGCGGGGGTTCGTCGTAGTTGCTTCCCCAATGCGCTTTGGCATTGTCGGTCGTCGTCAATCTTTCATAAAGAAACCCTCCGCGCTGGTTCACTTGATTGTCGTTTGGAGGAAACTGATTCATGGGAGGCCGGGAGTTGTGACGCCCATACTGTGGGTTGAAATATTGCCCAGCAGGACTGCTGTCGTAGGCGTACCCAGGGCTTGTTGTGTACCCTGGGCTTGTGGTGTATCCTTGAGTGTGCTGAGGTTGGGGAGAAGGGACCTGGCCAATCTGGGCAGTTCGCGGATCACCCAGCTGCTGCCCAGGTCTCGCACGCCTTCTCAAGGGCGCGGTCGGGGTACACTTATGACCGGAAGCCGCACAGTCCCTGAGCTCGACAAATTTGCTCGCGTCGCCATGTCCGCAGAAACGAAAGATATCCAGGGGAGCGCCGGGTTTCGAATCGCAGTTTGGACAGTACTGGCAGATTTCGCAGTCGAGAGGGGGAGCTGGCGGGCGATATGACGATTGAGATGCGTACATTGTTAATTATCCTGAGACGGAGTTGTAGGAGCAATGTTGGAGAAAGCCGTGGGAAAGAGTGCGAGATAGCCGAGCGCAGTCTTATCGCGATGCTGAGGGCTTTGGAGGCTGAGCAGTAGGGCAGCAAGGCAGCGATATGATGTTGGTGCACTGACCCCACGAGGCTGCAAAAGAAGGCAGCATAGTCATGCGCCTTGTTATAGCTTGCGCGCCGAACATCGATTTGCAGGGACGAAGCGCTTGCTCGCTTGTGGCTTGCAGCCTGCAGCCGCCGTTTCAGCCAGACCGGGACGAACTCGAGCGCTTACAAAGCCCAACATTCGCTTCACAGAAGACTTGCTTAGACGCTGGTCGAAGACACAAGGTGTTGCAATCACTCCCACGGAGCTTTGATGACATTGCTTCCCACTAACGCACCATCGTCCAGCACTTCTTGGAGTCTCCTCCTTTGGCGCTCCTTCTTTTCGTCACTCTTGCTTTTCCGCTCTCTGTCCCGCAAAAGCTTCGCCTGCTTCGCCTTCTTGCGTTCTCGCTCACGCCTCTCCTGCGCCTCAATCTCATCATCGACTGCCTTCATTTGCGCATGCGTCAGCACCCAAGGCTGTGCAAGCACATCTCGTCGGAACTGTGCAAGGCTGGCCCAATACACGACCTCTTCATTAGTGTCCTTCACGAGAAAGACTCGCTTGAGCTCGATCTGCCGGGTTCGGAACACGGTGATGGTGCCCTTGACCTTCAGTATTGCACCCACATGTACAGGTTTGTTGTCGATGAACAGAGATGCCAAGCCCAAGCTGGCATGTACATTCAAATTGTCGATGAGAGTGTTGGAAGGAAAGACCTCTCCGTCTTCCAGATCACGTTTCTGCCGTCGAGGTATCTTGACCTCGATAGCCCGCCCACTGCCATCGTCGAGCATAAGCAGCGCATATTTCGTCGCACCCGCTCCAGGAGCAAGCTCAAACTGCAACACTACTCCGCAAAGATAGACATATCTGATCGGATGGTTGCCATGAAAGTAGACATGCTGTCCTGGAAGACAACTTAGCACGCCGCCGCCAAAGAAAGACGAGTGGCAAACGCAGTACCTTCAAAGCCCGGCTCTTCAGTCAGCGCAAAGACATCGCTCGCGGTCAGTTTGTTCCAGGTGTCCCACGTGTGAGATACGCCAAAGTAAGTCTTCTTGTAGATCTGGGCAGCACGCCGGTCTGGAGCGCTCGTCATGACATGGTCCGGTGCCGGGAGAATGGTATGTGGGAGACGCGTGGGTGGGCGGAACGGACGTGGCAGAGTGGTTTGCGAAGTGCTCGCGCTATCACGTGTTTGGCGCTAATGCAAGAGCTTTGCCCGACTGAGGTAGCGCTCGGGCGGGGCGGGCCAAGAAGGTTCAGGGCTGAGGTGGATCTTCCGATCGCCTGGACAATGAGCGATCACATGCCATGTTTACTGCAGCTACCCATGCGAGACCATGCCGCTTTTACAAATGTCCCCTCTACTCGACACGGACAAGGTATGGAGATCGCGTTGATTGAGAGACAGATCCATATCCAGAGAGCTATTTCAAAAAAGTATACCGCACGTTTGCCAGCGAAGTCTTGAAGCACCGACACTCTCGTTCCCTGCCACTCTATATAGTGGTATAGGCCAAAGGCCGGGATACCGGGATTGGGCTGCATGAGGCGAGGTTAAGCTCGAGTCGCAGGCTCATACACTCTGCGTTGCCGTGTAAGCACGTACGTCTTTCTTGCTTTCCCAGCCTTGGAAGTTGGAAGGCTGCCGTCAGCCATCTGTATTTCCTTAGCTGCACCGAGTCGCAGCACTAGCCAACTAATCTATACCGATACATCCACACTTGATCTTCGTTACACCACTTGCTACCTCACCCGCTACTGTTTGCCTGTGACTGCTTGCATCTGTATTACATTCGTTATTGGACACTGCAAACATTCGCTGTACTCCACATTAATCCCACCGCAAAGAATACTTGCGCGCAGACAACAGCGTCCATTATCTAATCACACACACCGCAACATTCGACTCCCAACACCCATCGCATCTTTCGTCTCAAGGTAGCTCGACGACTGCTGGGCCTCTAGCTCAACAAAACATCTCTCCAACGCACATTCATACACAGCAACAAAATGTCGCAACGGTCATCACCCTCAATACGAACGCTCTTCGCCACCCTCCTCTTCGCCATACCAATCCTCTCCCAAACAACCTACAACGTCGACGGCACCTTCCAAGCAGCAATCACAGCCGAAACGCCCGACCAAACAGACATCACAATCGCCGCAAGCGCAGTCTGTCCCGCCAACTTCCCGCAAAGCTGTAGCTCGATCGGCGAGAATGGATAGTAAGTTCCCACCATCTTAACCCAAAAGAATAATGTCGCAACAACATCACATACTAACAAAAACCCTCACAGCTGCTGCCCCTCCGGTTCCGTCTGCCAATACGCCGCCAACAACCAAGTCGGCTGCTGCGCCTCCAGCAGCGGCAAATGCGCCGGCTCTTTATCCGGCGGCAACGCCTACCAATCCACCTCCGCATACGTCGCACCCACGGCGCACACCACCACAGCTTACAACGGCGGCGGAGCAGTCGTCGTCGGTAACACGCCCACCACGACAGTCATACAGCAAGGCGGGTTCTGCACGACGCTGGTCGCGAAGGGAGACAATTTGCCTACGACGGCGCAGGCGCGGTGCGGGACTGCGCTTGTGATTGAGGCGGGTGCGAGTCGGGGGAAGGGGAGGGTTGTGGGGATTGTGGTTGGGTTGCAGGTTTTGGGGGCGTGGTTTGTTGTGAGGAGGTGGTGAGGACATGGGGAGGGAATTTCTTTTTCGGGGTTTGGGACGACATCGATTTGAGAGGGAAATCGCTGGGATGATCAGAGTGTCCGAGACAGCGGACATCTCATTGGGATGGGATCACTGGCGCTTGTGGAATGGTTGTATATAGCTTTGCTGACGTGAGACGAATTACTCACGATAGATACCAATAGCTTCGTTGCCGAAGCATAATTTTACGCCTTGAACAAACAGCGCAAGACTACTTCTCAAAACGAAAATTGGTCCCACGATGATAGAAACACTCGCTTGGGGATAGTCTAGCAAGAGGATAACATGTAAGGTAGAGATAGAGTCTGTACAAGCGCATGCCTCAGTGCGGCCGAGCAATGGAGAGAAATCGATTTATCCCAAGATAACGCCATGCTGGAAAGCTCATCCATGCTATCTTGCTTTAAGAAATCACACAACGCGAACCAACCTATACAAAAGAGAAAAGGTCTAATCATCGTCTTCATCCTCCTTATCCTCTTTCTTCCCGTTTTTCTGCTTCTTCCTCTCCTCGCGCAGCGCTTCGCGGACCCTCTCATCGCCAGCATCCTGCGACTCGTTCCACTCCACATCGTACTCCTCAGCCACAAGCTTGATCTCGCGCCTCAGACGGTTGCCTTCTTCGACAAGTCCCTCCCAAAGCTCCAAGTCAAGGCCTTTCTGCTGGTAGAGCTGGCTCTGGCGGCGAGAGATGGTGAAGTTCATGGCGCTGCGGTAGGATACCTCGCGGTTGTGGTACAGGAACCAGGTGTAACCGCCGATCAGCGTCGAGAGACCGACGAGGTAGGTGACGGGTTCCATGACATCCCAACCGAGTTCGGTTTGGAAGGTGGCAAACCTGTTGAGATGCGTGTTAGTGAGTATTCTTCCCGCTCTGTTTGGGCACTTTCTGATGACTTACCAAACGCCGACCCACCAAGAAATCAGACCAGCAAAGCCACCCTGCGCAACTCGCTGCGCTCCCTTGTGTGCCAGCTGATCGCATTCTTTCTTGATATCAGCCATCTGAGCGATTCGCTTACCAGTCTTACGCAAGCGCATGCGCAGGTAGTAAGTGCGGTCCTTGAAAGATGGTACACCAACGTAGATAGGAGCAGCATTCTCAACGTCCACAGCGAATTCCTTGCCACGAGCAGCATCGCGAATGAAGTCTCCGATCTCAGTAGAAGGCGACCAGCGGACGAAGTGAGGATGCACGGGGTCTTCGCCAGTGTGCACCTCAGCCTTCTGAGACGGCAAAGCAGAGTCCATCATGTCGCTCTCGTTCGCCGGGCCAGGGCCGGTCTCGCCAGTCTCGGTCTGCATAGCCTTGCCAGCAGCCTCGCCTGCCTCGGCGGTCTCGATAGCTTCGTCTGCCTTCTCCTTCTTCTCCTCAGCCTCTCTGCTGCGCGTTGGCATGTCTTCCTCTCCACTGTCCTCGGCACGGAAATGGACTCTAGGCGGCTGTCCATTCTCAAGCGGCGGCAGCTCGCTCTGGATCAATCGCTCGAGGTAGCTCAGCGGTTGCTGCGGATGCACGAGTAGAGCCAGCGGCTCGATATCTTTGCGGTCCTTGTTCACGTCGCGCGTAGTGAGCGGCAGGATGAACTTAAGCATGCGACTCGGCGTGGTGAGCAGCTTGCCCTTGGTCATGGCGCCGGCGCTGCGAGGCTTTGCCACAGGCGGAATCTCAGAGCCTTCACGGGTCCATGGCGAGGCGAGTTGTTTTGCTTTCATCTCGTTCTGGCGCTCGACGCGCTCGTAGTGCTCTTTCTCGTCTGGCGTGACATTCTGGGAGACTTTGGAGGCGGGTTGCGAGTAGGAGGCGGTTGGGTTCTGCTTGCCGTCGCTTGGCGCGCGTGGGCGGGGATGTTGGGCGGTTGTAGATACTGTGAAAGCACGGCGGGCGTGGCAGGTTTTGAAGAGGGTGGTGGTAGTCGGAGAGCTCGAGACTCCGAGGCAGATTGGCTTTCGGCGAGCTCGAGGAGCAGCTTGTGCAATGGTGCGGGAGAGGAGGGGCTCCATCGCTGGAGATGCAGAGAAGTTTGTTAGAAGTCGCTATAACACGAGCATCAGCTAAGGTATATCAAAAAAGTAAACAAATGCATGCATGCAAGCATCCTGCGATGAAGATCGGGCACGCGACACGACTAGGGAGGCTCAAACTGCTTCCAAGTTGAGGCTGCTCTACGTCATCGCTGCGTGACGTGTGATGTGGGTTCCGTCTGGTGTTGACAAGGGTATGGCTGAGAGTATAACATACATGTACATATATATATATATATATATATATTGCGCGAATCAAATAAGCTCGACAAGATGCCATTGCGCGTATGATTCGATGAAATCTTACCCTGATGTTGCCTTCCCATCGTTACTTTAATCGAACTTGCATCGGCGAGTCTTGCAACATATGATCGCATCCAACTCAACTATTGAGTGCAAGAACACGCGGCAAATGCGAATAACCACATGAGCTGAACATAGTGCTCTCGACCAGCCGCGCCACGCTCTGCACCCACCCAACATCCACCGCTCTTGTTCTGCTCCGGAGTTTTCAATACCTGAAAGCTACGCACACCATACGGCAGCTGTACACAATCATTGGCAGGCTCCTCACAATTCCCCCACTGATAAAAAGGATTCTGCGACGTCTCCTGACAATCTTCACCTTCGAAAATCCGAAACGTCACATTGGCGGAATCGTAGTTGGGGAACCTAGACCACTCCCCGGGGTTCGTCATCACCACCCATGAGATGTACGAGTAGTTCGCTGCTGGGTTCCAGTTCTCGGGCTGTTTTGCCTCCCACTCGCGGTCGCAGCTTTCGTCGTCCCACAGACAGGTTGATTGGCCATCGGTGCCACTATTAAAGTCTTCACTGAAGATGTCGTTTATGTTGTAGCACGCTTCGGTGTAGTTGAGTACGACGCGGACCCAGATTGAGTTGGCGTCGTGTTCGCGGCTTTGACACTCTAGATCTGCTGATTCTGCGAGGGCAAAGCGGAATGCCTCCTGTTGGCTGTTGCGAGAATTGGTCATTAGTGCTCTGTTGACAAGTAGGTCTTGTCGAATCAATCACTTACCCTAGGACTTGTACGGCAGCGAGGAGAGGAACAGCCACTAAATTCGTGATGTGCATTATGTGCAGGAGATGATTATATCGGGGTATACGTTGTCGTCAAACAGCTCAACTCAACTCAGTATGTTATTGACAACCAAAATGAGATAGATCAGGGATTGCTTGCTTCCTTCTCCCATCTATACCAGGTCGTGGGCAAACACGAGCTCAAGTGCGAAGTTGTCGCCAAGCAGACAACAGTGCCGAGATACTACGCGGTCTTGGATACTACATCATGTGGACGGTTTAGTGCAATGGCATGCATACTTGGTACCAAATGCCAACGTGTTGTCCAAGTCAAAGGAGGAATAAACAGCAGCCTTATGATGCGGAGCCTCGGAGAAATGAAAGTCGAAGGAGAGCTTTAAGCGGCAGAAGGATGCAAGGATACAGTAAAATCGGGATGCAGTGCTTGGCTTGCAAGGATTCTCCTGATCAGAGGCACATACTTTCTCAAACAGTATATAGATGTTCTGCGCATCTATGCAGCACAACTACATGTATTTCGACTTCGCTTCTGCAAGCTCAACGGCCGTTCCATTACAGTTGACCCTAAGGCCACTTCTAGTATTTGCACAACCTCATGGAGAAAGCACACACCGGCATGGAAGCAAGGCCTCCCATTACGCACCTGTGCTGTGTTCACAACTACAAATTCATAAAATGAAGCCTCGCGAATGCTGCGCGCTCGCTGAACTTCATGCGTTTCCGGGAAGATATGAGAAATCTATACGAAGCGGCACATGATGACACACCCTGAAATTGATCGAATCCTTCCGGCCCATGTCCTTGCTGCCATTGAAGACAAGATTGCAAGCCAGCAATATGCCGGAGACGAAGAAACCAGATCCTTCTATGTACAAGATGTGTCGCAGATCGACATGACATTCTGCCAATGGAAGCGAGAGTTGCCATCGGTCTCAGCTTTCTATGGTACGGCTTCATTCAGGCATCCTTCGTTCGACATCACTGATAATCTTCCACGGCCATAAAATGCAACCCAGAGCGCGGTCTCCTCAAGCGCCTAGCTCAAAACGGCGCAGGCTTCGACTGTGCCTCGCTAGGTGAATTGCGTACCGTGCTGGGCCTTGGTGTTCCTGCATCCCGGATCATCTACACCAACCCCGTCAAGACAACTACTTCGCTCAGATACGCGCGAAAGGTGGGTCTTAGATATCTCGTTTTCGACAACGACGAGGAGCTGCAGAAGATCAAGACTGTCTATCCACAAGCGACTCTTCTTTTGAGGATAGCCGTTAAAAATACTTCGGCAGTTATACAGCTCAGCGATAAATTTGGTGCAGAGTCGCCGTCGTCGTTACGCTTGCTGCGACGGGCTGTCGAGTTGGGAATGGATGTTGCTGGCATTAGCTTTCACGTCGGTGGGTGATTCGGTCTTCTTCGGCATTGTCTGATCAATCTGACATCATGCAGATACTGCAACAAAAGACTTAGACTGTTTCAGAACCGCAATCAGTGAAGCCGTTTCGCTGGCGAAAGACGCCGATACCGATTTACGTATCCTCGACGTCGGAGGCGGATTCACCTCAAAAAAACTTCACACACGCCGCATATCATTTGCGCCAGGAAATTACCCGCGCGCAACAGGATTTCCCAAACCTGCAAACCATCGCCGAACCAGGACGCTTCCTCGCCTGCTCAGCCTTCACACTGACTTGCCAAGTCATCGGGAAGCGCAGCGAGAGCACACCGCCACGCCTCTACCTGAACGACGGTATATTCGGAAACTTCGTAAATGCGTTCTTTGAGCAGCAGCAGTTCCAGCCTTGCTACCTTATACGAGGAACTGCGGTGGAACAGCAAAGCACCTCGGGTCCATTCGAATATTCGCTCTGGGGTCCGACTTGCGATTCTTCGGATCGTATCGCTACAGGTGCGAAGTTTGACATGGCTGTAGAGATTGGAGACTGGTTGGTTTTTGCTGATATGGGCGCGTATACGAGTGTTTGCCAGACGGGCTTTAATGGGTTTGATACCAATGTAGATGTGGTGTATGTGTAAGGTAGTGGATGTCCGTGTCCGGGCCATCTCTCAGAAAGGTCACTTTAGAGTCGTTCCGTGCCGAAGTTGGTGATTCATAGCAGTACTTATGGGAAATCGTGTTCTCGATATTGGGAACATGTTGCATAATGCACAGTCTACGAGGTGTAATTGTAGTCTCGTTTGAGTGGTTTCGTAATTGCCGATTATCGGCCCCACGCGGTCGGAGAATTGGCATCGGATGAGAAGCAGGGGCCAAAACACTTCGCGTCTCCGTCATCCACCAAGGTCGGTACCTCCAACGGTCCACACATGTCAACCACTTCAAATGCGATCCTTCAATCATCTTCAACATGCTTGATGGGTCAAGCCAGTATCGGTCGCTTCTCCAGTCTCTCACATCCAAGTCACATCGTTCATCGTATTACACGCGGGGCAGGATGATACTGCATCCCGGCCAAGAGCTGATATGCCGGTCAATGGTAAGAGCGAAATGTCCGAATAGCGATTGTCCGAACATACGATGTATGCGTCGTCACGTATAGGCTGCCCCTCTTCTTATTACACATCTTGCCTATCTGCTTGCTACACTTCTCCCTCCTTCCCCTCTATTCACAAGACACCCTCACAACCTTTACAATGACCGACCCACGCACCGGCAGCCGCTGGATCCTAGGCGACAAGTTCGACCAGGTCTACCCTCATCTCGGCAGCATCGACAACCTCTGGCTCAAGAAGTGGAAGTTCCCGTGTGAGCGCTCGCTCTACCCTTTCCACGATGGAAAATATGAGGACTTTGCGCCCATTTTCGAGACTTTGATGCAGAAGGGCATCCACGATGGCTACAGCGTGGAATACACCGCCGAATTCTTGCCGACGTGCGAGGACCTGGTCAAGAGAGGAGACATCATGGCTTCGACGGACAAGGAGAAAGCGATTGAGCTGTACTTACGTGCCTGTGCGGTGTACCGTATTGCCAGGTTCCCGTACATCAACTCGGACTTGAAACGAGAGGCTTATGCCGCCCAGAAGCGTGCTTACATGAAGGCCGCGGCGCTCTTTGAGGTGCCTATCTCGGACGCTAGCATCCCACACACAGCTGGTCAAGACAACGACGAGGGCAAAGAGATCCCACTGTACGTCCGTGTACCCAAGGGCAGCAGCAAGGAGAACCCAGCACCTGCGGTACTTCTCATGTGCGGTCTGGACGGCCACAGACCAGACAACACCGTCCGCAGCGACGAATTCCTGAAACGTGGCTGGGCATCAATCATCGTCGATATCCCCGGCACGGCAGACTGTCCAGCCGATCGCAGTGACGCCACTTCTCCCGACAGATTATGGACGAGCATCCTCGACTGGATGGAGAAAGAAGGTCACTTCGACATGCGAAAAGTGCTCGCCTGGGGTCTCTCAGCCGGCGGCCACAACGCCATTCGCGCCGCTCACACTCACGCCGACCGCCTCATAGGCGCCGTCGGCCAAGGCGCCGGCACACATCACTTCTTCTCGCGTGAGTGGCTCGAGAAGGCCAAAGACCACGAGTACCCTTGGACAGCTCTTCCCGCGCTGCGCGAGAAGTTCGGCTACGCGACTGAAGACGAGTTCCTGGACAACGCACAGAAGGACTTTTCACTCGTTGAGTTGGGGGTTGTGGCGAAGCCGAGCTGTAGGTTGTTGCTTGTGAATGGTACACATGATGGCTTGATGCCGATTGAGGACAGCATGCTCATGATGGAGTATGGTACGCCCAAGGAGGGCAGGTTCTTCACGGGTTTGTTGCACATGGGATATCCTCCTGCTAATGGCAGCGTGTACCCGTGGATGGAGCAGGTCATGGGTTCAGTCGCATAGCTTACTAAAAAATAATGAGCTCTCGCAATGCATCTTACGAACAATACAAGGCTATTACAAGGCTACGCATTGTTGAATGCGGGTGGCTGAGCAAAAACAAAAACATACAACAGGCGGGATTCCCAGATGGTCACCCACTCTAGTACTAGTCGCCCGGTTCAGTGCTTATGTATGGCAGAGCGGACGGGATGCCCAGTTTTCACTGACCTATGGTCGTATGTGCCTATACTCTTCTGATAGCAAATATAAAGCTAATGCCATCAGCGAACCATTACAAAGACCGGAGTAATTCCTGCGTACGGCTTGGTTAGCTATATCTCAATGGTAAAAGCCGTTATTTTTGACTCTGCACGAGTTACAGTAGCACAAATCTCGCCTAGACGTGATAAAAGTCAAAGAGTCTCTCAATGGCAGTCCTACACAGGTTCGAAAACCAACATTGTCAATAATGCCACAGCAGTGCTTCATCGCCATAGAATTCGTTGTACGTAGACTCATGCGCAAGGACTGTCGATGAGGTTGGAGAGTGTTGGCTGGGCCGAGATAATCGTTGGACAGACATTGCGTCGCCGTCTTGTCTCGTGTTAACGATGTGGTTTTAGAGATTGTGCTAAAGGCTTAGTGTGCTATATGTGGAGATGAAAGAGTTCAGGGCGGCGTGGTACGCTTAGCATTACAGTTGATGTTTGCTAAAATTACATCAAAGAGGGGAGGTTCAAAGGTACAGTTCAGCTCAGCTTGGCTGTGTACCTGTGTACCTTGGAGTGCCTACTCGATGATCGTGGCCTGATCAAGACAAGCCCAAGGCGGCAAGCTTTCTATCCAAAGACTTGCATGATAACAGATAATCCTCGCAGACAGTCTACTTGTGCACAAAGAAAGAAGGTCGTTCGTGCGAACGAGCTTTGGTGAGGATTTTGCATAAACTTGCGAGCGTGCACGCCATGTATGCTTGGATGGCGAAGGCAACTTGGTTCAAATTGGTGATTGTAGCTAATTTCAACAAGCATCTCCTTCCCCGGCAGCGTCCCTTCAATGATCTTTTTGTTGTTGCACGAGATTTACCACTCTCATTGGCTTAGACACGCAAGCAGCAGTTTTATGACACTCTGAATGGCTGGAACACTGCATTAGCCCGCTGAGAAGACCCTTTCAAAGTAAACGACAAAGTACGCTGCCGGGGAAGGAGATGAGGTCGTGGACGCGTTCAGCGATGCTTTTGTCTGACATTTGAGGGCCGAGACTGAGCGAGCATGCACACTGTCTTTGCTGGACGCCTGGACAACGTTTCTGCAGCAGCTTCCTGCTCTAGACTAGGTTTCTCGATCAGTATCTTGTTGGTGCCACAAGAACCTCCGCAAGAGAAGTACAATATACCATGGCTGTAATTCTGGTTGATTCGGCGGCAAGTATATTTCGTCTCTGTGGACAGATTTGCCTTCTTTTTGCTGCAAGAACAGTCTAATGGGATCGTTCGATCGTTCCAATCCCTCCCTCTCACATGCTGATCTAATTGCTTCCATCGTTCATTGAACATGCAGTCTCAATCTTTCTGTGGGATACTCGTACCGCTTCCAAGCGTATTTGTCGTCATATACGGACGATCTCATCTACGACCCCTCACGGAGTCACGGCCACCATGGCAAGATTTCAACGGTGTGGCATTTCATATCATATTTCGAGGGGTTTCTGATGATGCCGGTGTTCCGCAACATGCCAACTTGACAGATTTCTCATCAATAACCTATGCGTGATTAGCTGAGGGTCTGAACTGATCTGAACACACTCATGAACAGACACTACACGTACATCTATTCGTCAACAGTAGTGGCCTAAGGATTGGTATCGCGTGAGCACCTTGACCGATCAACGCACATCTAAGCCGAGTAGGCTAATTTCGAAAAGCTTTCCACCTCGGGTTCAAGCCCCAATGCTTGAGATTCCTCTAGCTAGGATCATCCAACCAGGTTTGCACTTGGTGACGAGTAGGCTGATTTCTTAGTTGCTGCGCCTCGAAAGCCACAAACAAATGCAGCGCCCCTGACTCCCTGGGGAGCAACGACGATTCATCCCTCGACGGATTCCTCCATGACAAATTGACAGCAAGCATTGACTTTGACCCTTGGGCTCGCAAGCGCAAGAATACCGCGCTATTTGCATTGCGCCTTGTAGTCACGAGATAGAACTAGCTGGGTGTCAAGGGTGTAACGGCGTGAGAGGCAGCATTCAGGGAAAACATAGTGTGGCCCAAGATTGAGATCACCTCAATTCAGAGCCGGAGACACAACTTTCCGGGTAGAACTAGTCCACATACGATCAGTCTTGGCAGAAACAATGCTCGATTAGGAACTCGGCACGGCCAGTGCCGTTAGTGACGAGCTGTCTGAAGATGTGGAACTATAATATTCCCCGGAGACAGCACGATCCGTCAACCCCAGGTAGCTTGTCCATCCTTCCCCACGTCCGAGCTATACCAACATCACTTCTAGTAAGCAATCCAGACTGGACCGGTCGAAGTTTCTCGGCTTCTGACCTTCTCAATTCCACGCTATGGGTCGATCGCTCGTCGATTCAACTCTAGCGTCATCTATTAGTCTTCTGTCAATCAGCACCGGCCTGACAAACGACCAAGATGTCGAACGACGTCCAATAGAACGACACCAGTTGAGAACAATGACAATTAAGCCGGCGATGAGATTCCATTGAACGTTTCTTCCCCCTGGTAGTGGCGTGACGATGGGGGGTTGATGTGGATAATCGTTATTTGCCGACTGTGCTCTGCCATGGGACACAGGACGTATAAATACATTGATGTTTCGCCTCAATTCTGTGAGAAAGCCAAACCACTCATCTCATCAGCCTCCCAACAACATCCATTCCAAACAACCTTCCTTATCTCTCTCCACAATGAGGAACACTATTCTCAGCACCGTGCCTCTTCTGGCCTCGATCGCTTCGGCCGCCCCAATTGTTGCGCGCGACAACATTGATCCCACGATCCTCCAGTTCGCACTCACTCTGGAGCACCTCGAGAACGTCTTCTACAAGGGTGTTCTCGAGAAGTTCTCCGCTGAGGACTTCGAGAAGGCCGGTATGTGAACATCTCCATTCGATCTCAAACCGGTTGCATTATACTGATGACTCTGCAGGCTACGGTGGCGAATACTACTACAACCTTCAGTACATCGCTCACGATGAGGAGGACCACGTCAAGCTCCTTACCGGTGCCCTGCAGAAGGCTGGCGTGACACCCGTCGAGGCTTGCACCTACTCTTTCCCTTACACGGACCCTAAGAGCTTCTTGGGCTTCGCTTCGATCCTTGAGGGCGTCGGTACTTCTGCCTACCTCGGTGCCGCTCCTCTCGTCACCAGCAAGGACTACCTGGCCGTCGCAGGCTCCATCTTGGTGACCGAGGCCGTTCACACTTCGCTTCAGCGCTACACCTCTGGCGAGATCGCTGCTGCCAACCCCTACGGCACTGTCAGTAGTCAAGACACATTCCGAAGTCATCACTCATACTAACCGGTCTCATAGGCTCTCGACCCGACCTCTGCCTACACCATCGCAGCCGCTTTCATTAAGTCCTGCCCTGCTAACAACCCTCCTCTTCCCTTCACTGCCTACCCTGCCCTCACCGTCGAGACCAAGCCCAGCGAGACCGAGAGCGCTCCTGAGAAGCACGAGCGTCGTGACTGGAAGCCCGAGCACGGTTCTTGGGGCAAGGGCAAGGATGGCTGGAAGCCCGCCGAGCCCACCGAGGTCTACCCCTCTCCCTGCGAGGGCGAGGAGATCAAGGTCTCCACTGAGAAGGACATCCCTGCGGGATCCTACATCACCATCGTCTCTGGCCTCACTGTCGTCAGCGTCAAGGGCGAATACTCAGGTGAGCATTACTCTCCAATTCGTGCATTGTCGACAAATACTGATGCGTATCTAGGCAACTCCGCAAGCTTCAAGATCCCCGAGGGTGTCTCTGGCCAGTCATACGTCTTCGTCACCAGCAAGGATGTCGAGGGCACTTTCGACTCCAAGGCTGTTGTCGCCGGCCCTGCGATCATTGAGGTCAAGCCTGAGGCTCCTACCCTCGACTACAACGAGTCGTAGAGCTCTGGAACCATGGCAGCAGATGCTTTCCTGTTTCGGCCAAGCAGAGAATGGAACAAAATTGGTGGCGATCAGCAGTTGCTGAACTGACACTTTCGTGCAACATCTAATATTCTAATCAGCTATAATCTTAATCAATCTTGATACTTGTTCAAGAACATCTCTCCTCTCTCTTTCGCCACCGTGACTCTTGCAGATGATGCTAATTATCTTGAACCCTTCATTTAGTTCTTCAAGACTGCGCTCAAGTATTCAGCATCTATATGCACCACAGACCAAGAACATCTGCTATCGTAAATCTGTCATCTGTAATA
>Ga0265797_10001207_pt1 | contig 46081 bp, 44 predicted proteins | sample P2T30metagenome_FD_192433 | JGI IMG/M metagenome (GOLD analysis project Ga0265797, IMG submission 192433) | Plant litter microbial communities from East Loma Ridge, Irvine, California - P2 T30 | ecosystem: Environmental > Terrestrial > Plant litter > Unclassified | place: USA: California...
GCCCATAAACGGATTGGGTGGGTTCGTAGTGGTCTCAGGAATGAAGAGGGAGTTCTGGTCTCCCATTTGCTCATGAGCAGAATTGACCATAAGTCCTTTAACCGTGGCCTCTCGAACAGATAGCGCCTGCACTATCGCCGAGAATGCTCGACCGTATCGCTTGACTTCTACGATGCCGTTTGAGAACTCCTGGGGCTTGAGATTGGTCCCCATGGGCAGCGGGCTTTTGACAAAGCCTTTCCCCGTGACGTCCAGAAAAGTTTGGTTGTTTTGGTTTGACTGGAACTGGAAGCCGTATGCTTCGCAGAGTTTGACCGCCTCGTTTGTTGTATCGAAACCAAGAACCTCCCGCAGCATGTCTGGCTTCCATGCGTCGACTTGTTGTGGGCGGCTCGGAGCGCCTTTTCGGTACGAGCGCCAGATGCCGTCTAGCACTACGTGGCGGACGCGCTGGAAAGAGACCTCCGCCGCGCAGGCCATGAGGTAAGACACGCTGGGCGATTTGATCAGGTCCCAGAACCGCTTCCAATTCGCCTGTGACTGCACAAAGGAAGAGTGGTCGGTAAAGATGATCGATTTAAGCGTTCGGAAGATCTCGATAGCGGTCTGCACGCGGCGGTTGTTTCGTAGGTCGTTTGGAAGTCCATGAAGCTGGTCTTCGAGATGTGAGTTCTTGAAGAGAGGGGCCAGAATGAGGCGGTAGGCCCAGAACTCGGCCTCGTTCTCAGACGGATAGCCCACGCGCCGGTTGTCGACATAGCGCTCCTGCAGCGAGATGAGGGTGGCGTTGAGCTGTTCGATGTCCTGCTGGTGGGTGTAGTCCTCCTTGGCGCTGCGTGCCATCTGATGCGCCGCGAGGAGAAGGAAACGAGCGCACCGTTCCAAGCACTGCAGGAGGATGTTGATGTCGGTGCGCTGCTCGATCCGCTGGGTGCGCAGGTCTTTGCGTATGGAACGAGTGCGGTCCCAGATCCAGCTGTGGAGGAAGTCGAAGGTGTCTCCGTCCAGGCGCTTCATGAGGTAGTCGATGGTGCGCAGACAGGTGGCTGGCGAGCGGATCTCCGAGACCAGCTCGACGTCCATGCCAGCCGCCGACCGCGTGTAGGCCTTGACCATGCGCGTCTCGTCGGGTGTGCGCTCTCGACGGGGGAGGTGCTGTGTCTCGGGGGTGCATTCGGGGGCCTTGACGTCTTCCTCCACGATGCGGCGCACGCGCTCGAACTCCGGGCACATGTCGGTGCAGAGGCCGAACAGCTTGACCGAGTCGCTGAGGCGCATCTGGCCGTCGGGGTTCATGCGGCCCTCGTTGATGAAGCGCTGGCGCAGCTGGGGCCGGATTGCTTTGATCTTCCATTCTTAGCCGTGTTCTTGCGGATGGAGGTGAAGTATATGGTGGATGCTTACATGCTCGAGGCGCTTGGTGTAGTCATTTGCGGCAAAAGGCGTCGAATTGGGTCCGCCGGTGACAGACAGGCTCATGACGTTCTGAGACCTATACGAGGTGGTTAGTAAGGAGCGCGAGCGGCGCAATTGGGCGCCGTCGCAGGAGTCCCGTCGCAGTGGGTGGTTGGAGCAGCCCAGCCGCGAAGATGATGGGGGCTTACACATTGGCCTGGTTCCCTTGACCGCGCGTGCTTCCTCCACGTGTGTTGGTACCCCCGCCGGGGGCTGTAGTGGTAGTGTTCCCTCCTCGACCTGCGACACCACGGTTCGCGCCTCGTGACCCTCCGCGCGTAAAAGGGTTCAGCGCCGGCCGAGGGGCGGTGGGCGGTGCGCTGCCTTCTCGCCCTCGTCCGCGCCCGCCGCGGATATTGGTGTTGCCTCGAGCGCCTCTACCGCGCTCTCCTCCTCTACCGCCGCGCGGTGTCGACATGTTCGCGGCTGTCTTCGCGGGTCGTGGGCATGCGCCGGGGGTGGGCCGCGCAGATGGGTGGGTGTATTATGTATTAGGGGCAGGGTAATGGCGGGTGTCTCGACGTGTCGGCGGGTGACAGGCCGCGTCGGGTTGAGTCGTCGACAGCGGCTGCGCGGGATGAACAAAGAAGAGTCGCGAACAGGTGTGAGAGACCGACACCTCACTAGCGTTCTGCGCTAAGCGCATAGCTCGGCGTCACGTTACCCCAGCTTTCACCCGAGCCTCGCACCCACACGTCACAAGCATTCAAGATGGTGCACACATTGTTGGAATCTTTTCGATTCTGTAACATACCGAGATGTTTTGTTAGTGATATGCCCGTGACACCGCCGTGTCTTTTCATCCCCAGCCATCTCGACTACCCTACATACCTCTGCCTCCCACACCAGGCACACGCAGGCACACACACACACCACCGTCATTTTATACATGTTCCACATGCTATCGTGACAAAACCGAAAGAAGTGGCATCCGCATACCATTAACCCCACCACAAGGGGCCGCTGTTTCCATCCGCAAGAGTCCTTTCGTGAGGGGCGTAACGTCGTTAGGGTATATTGCTCGAGCGCGAAGCCAAAAATTGACAAAAGTACACGCGCCCGGCGTACATGCCGAAACAAGTCGCTTGAGGTGCTAGCTCGAGCGTGCCGGGAAACAGAAGGGAGAAGCAGGCTAAATCCAAATGCAGGTAAGAAAAGTCGTCGTCGTAAGTCAATCGTGTTGAACTGGCAGATCATAGAATATACAAACCGAAAAGCGGTTGAGTGGCAGCACGAGTGCCGTGGGAGTAGACGGAGGATTCAGCCTTTGAATCAACGAGGCGACATAGCAGCGTACGTGCCGTGGTAGTTTGTGAAAGGATTTTCGTTCGGCCTGGACAGATAGGGCCCACCTTGAGATTGTTGGGGCAAGAAATCGTCAGGCCCGATATCGCAAGGCAGGCCATCGAAGGTTGCAGGGCTGGCGTGGGCCATATACTCTGGCATATGGCGCAGTGGCGGCTGCATCATGTTCCCGCCCGCGTACTGAAATCCCATGTCGTTACTTGTCGCTATGTGAGCACCCATCGAGAAGCCGTAGCTCTCGTCAAAGAGAGGGTATTGACCTAGATCCATATACCCAGGCATGTCAAATGACAGAGACGTGGCTGGAACAGACTCTCCGAAAACATTTGCCGGCTGCATCTGTGCAAAGCATGGGGCTTGCTGATAGGGGAAGCCGGCGAGGTTCGTCTGCATATTTTCAGACACAGCTGTGACTTCGCGTTCCTTAGCTTCTTCCAGCTGGAGGCTCCCGACGGAGCTGTTGAATGATGAGTTGGGACTCAACTCATTGCCGCTCGAGATCAAGTCCGGTGGCGATGTGGGAGTGTCTATAGTCATTGCCGTAGGCGCTGGTGAAGCTGTGACGACTGCAACGGGTGTGGGTAGAGCGGCAGCGATTTCCACTGGAGAAGACACCTTCATAATCGATGGGCGGGTGACAGCAGGGCGGTCCTTACGAGCTGCCCGTGCTGTCACTTCTTCGTGCAGTCTGTCGGCGTGTAGCTCCATGCCCTCGTCGACTTCAGTATCTCCAGCTTCAGCGTCACTGTTCGATGTGGCCTTGGAAGCGTCAATGTTCGTTTCTTCTTGGGGAGCACGCGTCCGCCTTCTGAAAGTTGTACAGTCCCTGCGTCGTACCGTGATCTGTTTCGGGGGTCTAGGGATGAAGTGCCAAGTCTTTGTCGGACCCAATGGCATGTTCGCATCCGCGTATTCCCACAGGCTATGCTGGAAGACATAGTCCTCGTAGCTCTGTGCAAATTCAAACAGGTTTGGCAAGATTTGGTCCACAGCGCGCTCCTTCATCAGTCTGCTAAAGACAACGTTCTTGGACGAGGAGAACTGATCCTCGGGCGTGGTGTCAATGGTGAACTGCGTCATCGAGCGGAGCTTGGCAATCCAGCCTCCAGGGCATGCGCGTTTGACTTCGTCTACGGGCAAGTTGCGGTGTTGGATGATGACCTCGATGGCTAATTTCACGAGACCTAAACAGTGTGAGCCACAGCTGAGTAGGCAAGTACGCAAACTTACCGTCCTTGTCGAGATGCGCAGGCTCTGTATACTCAACATCCGCCGGCCACCAAGGTGGGGTTGCATCTGCCGGCATGTCTTGAGGCTTCTGCCTGTGATACGGGCCAAACTCTCCTTGACGACTGCAGAGTACGATAGGATGTCAGCGTAGCTCAGACACAGATCTTACAAAAGCACATACCGTGGCTGGAGTTGCTTGATCCATGAGGTTACCATGCCTCGCACAGGCTTCATGGTCAGCTCATCGATCCGGTGTCCAATAAAGTCTTTCAAGCCCGCCATATCTCCCATGCAGAAAGATTTGGTGGTCTCGTGCCTGATGTTATTGTCGTCGCCGTCATCTTCGTCTCCATCGCTGCCATGGCCCGATCCGCTAGGTTGTGATCGCTTGACACCCCGTGCGTTGGACGCGGCTCGCGGTTTTTTGACCGCAGCGCGTCGCCTTACGCCCTTCGCAACAGCTACTCTTCTCGACGGAAGAGTAAGACTTTGTGCTCTCTGGGGTGTTTGGCTGGTCTGGGCCGAACGCACATTAGTCGGCGGTAGGAGGCAGTCTACCGCGTCATTAGCAAGCGTTCCGTTACGCGTCACAACAATGCTTACCCGGTGCACGAGTATATGTCGGCACCACGTTCGACTGGTGACGCAGATGCTCCAAGCCGGGGATAGTCCCGCGGATCAGCTCTTTCCTGCCATCCTCGTACTCCCTGTATGCGTTGATAACAAAATTGACAGGTGTCGGAGCAACTTCGTCATCTTCCTCCTCATCAACCTTGGCTGGTTGGGTACCGGGCGATGGACCGGCTTGTGCGTTCTGCCATATCTCGGTTAGTGGTTGCTATTGACATGGACATGGACAAGCACAGCAGGCACCATCCCGGATTCCTGGGTGAGGAACGGCAACGGCCGCTAAAAGGTTGCGGACAATGCGCTTACTCCAACGACGCCTGAACACGAACATCAAAGAATCGAACATACCTTCACCACTGCGGCAGTGTCACCAGAGTAGGCTGCTGATGGAACCCCATTCGTGCTACGGTGGTCTACACCCCGGTAACGCTTTTCATTCGGCTGCCGCGCCTTCGACTTCATGTTCTTTGCTGCCGCATCCGGGTGCTGCAGTACCGCCATCTGGAGCTTTCGAAGTGCAGCTGGTCAAGGACTTCGATCGTGAACCTGGTCAAGGACTTCGATCGTGAACCCGGTCACTGGAAGTATCACCCTTATGCACGTCGACTCATGTGTGGGTATTCGAGTCACCTGGTGTCGACCGCGAGTCGTGGTTCGTGCTACTTCATGTCAGTTCATTGTTGACTGCCAGGTTTGTATCATCATCGGTGTGATCACGAAGATGAGACACATTGCATGCGACTCATGGACTTCCCGTTCGATTTGTCTGCCGGCGGCGCGTCCTTCGCTTAGGGTCTGGGGTGGGCAATGCTTACCTGAAGGAGCAAGATCCGTTCGTGACCCCAGCAAGGGAGGAACACGGAGAAGACCTGGCTCGCGGGTACGATCCAGTATTTCAGTCTGGACGATGAAGCGGATACGATAAGAGTGGTGAGATTGTGTGAAGAAATAACCAGTTTCGGATCAGATCACTGGCCTAGGACTGACGGAAAGCGTTGGCGGCGGCTGACCGATGAAGTTTCGACGAGAGAACAAGGGCTAGTGGTAGTGTGAGACTTCTGTAGATGCTTCCAGTGATTTGGGCCAGATCTGACGGAGCGGGTGAGATCTTGATGGTAAGGAGATCGAGAATGATACAAGATTCTACTATTGACAGGGCTTGGAGCTTTTAACAGAAAGTTCCTCTGTGGTCATTGCATTGCAGCGTCGCCTAGGCCGCGACCATTACAGTAGGTACTGCAACTCCACTTCCCAGCGACCGCCCGTAGGACAAGGCAATACCCCGATCCTATCATGCAACATACCGTGGACATAGGGGATACACAGCCGTTTGAGCTCGAACGGCCTCGATCCGGGATCTATCCTTGTTCCACATTCCCGTTTTGACCATCCGCTGTTCCCCGGAAGCCACAATGCAGCTCAGTGCGGCAGCCATCGATTGCGCTGTTAACGCTGAGTGTCGCAACGAGAAAGTGACGGACAAGGGTTGGACTGGGATTTACTCTTTTTCCGCGTTGGTGCTCCCTCCCGTATACACACTAATATGAAAGGATTGACGTTTAGCGCACATAGCGCACATCTCCTGCAGGCCGCACATGAATGGGAGATGCTCCCGTCAAGATCAAACTGACCTGCGCCTATTTGAGGGGCATCTCCATCAGGTAACGCTGCGATTCATCTAGATCCAGCACAAACGCAACTTCAACATAGCTCTATTGACGCCAGTGCACCACCGTGAATACTGAGCTTCGTATTGCAGAGACGGAAGTTCCACCTTTACTCGCTAAGCGTTGTCACACCAGAGAGGCTTTTCAAACGGTCAGTCAGAAGCCACTCCTCGTAAACTCACGCGTGCAACCGACCGTAGGCGAACCAGGGATCCAAGTCACCCTCCACCACTACTGCACAAAACCCATTTCAGAACCTCCGCATCTCTGCTTCTGACAAGGGACGGGTATTTTGAGACACAAAGGCAACGCTTCCCATCCTATGACAGCAACTCACTATGACAGTGACCATGTCTTGGAGACGGCAGTCAACCAGCCTCATCCCTCCATCCCATGTTCCTCTGGCGGCCATACATCTTGTTGGGCTCCTTAACTGGAGTGACTAACCGCGTAGTCAAGCTACGATGATGTCAAACTCTAACTTCACCGATGCGCGCGGTAGGAACCGTGCCTCCCGCAACTGATTTCCAACCGTCATCCGGGTCCTTGGACGCGATGCCTCGATTTCGATTTCGATTTCGATTTCGATTTCGATTTCGATTTCGATTTCAGATGGGGCGATTGCGATTCCGAAGAAGCTGACTTGTGGCCTTGACACCCGCCTCGCTAACGCACTCAAAAGCGCCTACATGCAGCGGATTGGTGCGGTTACGAATACAACATGCACGCAGCAAACCGTCCTGCTGCCCTCCACGCGACCCCATATCTCAGCTTGGACTTGTTGCCATGTGTTGAACAGAGTAACCACTGTTTGCCTGGGTATAGATGAGGTCCACGGTACACCTGACACCGAGGCATGCTACTCAGCATCATCATAGTTACACTGATACGGCGCTACACGGCTGGGCACGGCTGTGTGTACTGGGGACGGTGATCCTTTCTCTGGTACGCTAGTAGAGCTACACGCTAATCTGTCATGACATGCATGGCCGGCCAACTCCCCAAACGGCTCGCTCGCTTGACCCTGGATCTACATCCTGGGCAACGTATACGGTCCAGGGTGCATCGTAGCAAACATCGTGTCTACAGCATGCGGGCGTGGGGTGGGTTGTCCAACATGAGGTTGTCAAGTCAGGTTGTCCTCGGGCCGCGAAGGATCTGACTTAAAACACGCTTTGTATGTAGTGTACGCCTTCCTTTCTGGCTGGCACAGTGAGCGGAAGTGTTCATCAGCGGTGAAACCACACCGGCAGTTCGTCGGAAAATATGTACTTTCGCTCGGCACTGTCTAGCACTAGGTTCTCTTTGTCTACTATATACAAATGGGCATAAGGAATACCGATCAGCCCAAGCCGTTTTGATACAATTTGCTTTTTTTTTTAATCCTCCGCAGCATTTCAGCCTCGCCTTGCCGGGTCGGCGTGTGCCCAGACGTCACATAACGTTCTCTGCTGTGCTATTTCGGCGTTTAGCGCGTGAGGCGTTTCCTGAACAATGCTGCCGCGCTCCCCGGTTGGCCGCGTCGCTTGTCCAAGTGCCGCTCATAAGCCGTTACAATGGCTTTTTATTTGACTCCGCCTTCGTTGACCTGTCCTTGACACGGAAAAATATCTATCCTCAGGACTGTGCACTCAGATCCTTCAGGTCCATCGAGTTGAGCAAGCCTGCTTCCCGCACCAACTCGTAGAACAAACCCTTCCGCTTGACAAGTTCTGCGGGGCTTTCGAATTCTGCTACCTTACCCTTGTCCAGCACGATGATGCGATCAGAATCTAAGATCGTGTTAATGCGATGCGCAATGGTGATGATAGTCTTGTTCTTGAACATGCTGCTGCGGAGCGTGGTTTGCAGCAGGGCGTCAGTCTCGACATCAACAGCGGCGGTGGCTTCATCCAAGACGAGTATGTTTGAAGGCGCGAGGAGGGCGCGCGCTAGGGATACCAATTGACGCTGGCCGGCACTGAGATTTGAGCCCCCTTCGTTGATCTGAGCGCCCAATTTGCCTGGCATGCCAGCAACATGGTCTTTCAGACGCGCATGTTCTGTAACCGAGTTAGCGAAAGCTAGATCATCTAGACACGGTTGACGTACCTAGCACGCTCCACAACTCTGTGTCGTCGTGAACATGACCTGGGTCGAGATTGTCTCGCACGGTCCCTTCGAAGAGCGCGGCATCTTGAGGGATGATGGCCAGGCGTCGTCGGAGATCCAGCAGTCCAATTGTGCTGGTGTTCAAATTATCGATGCTTACGTATCCTTCCGCGGGCTCGATGATGCGGAACAAAGCCAGCGTGAGGGAGCTCTTGCCCGCACCTGTGCGACCAACGACACCAATCTTCTCGTTGGGTTTGATATGAATGTCAATGTTCTTGAGCACCAGGTCAAGACCAGGTCGGTACCTGGTACTGTAGTTGTTGAATGCAAGACCACCCTGAGACGGCCAGCTGATTGGGGGTCTGTTCTTCGAGATGATCTCGGGCGCCTCGCTTGGGAGCGCAGCATATTCCAAAACACGCTCCACAGACACGATATTGGTTTCCACCTCGACCGTCTGCCTTACGATCCAGTTGAGGCTCTGAGTGATCTGGAGCGCGTACGACATGGACAGACCAACCATGCCAGCGGATAAACCACTGTGGCTAGCAACTGAGACGATCGCGAACCCTGCAGACGCCAAAATGATGACTGAACCAATGAACTCTAGCCGAACAGCGAGCCATCGGTTGGCACTGATGGAAGGGTAGTACGCTCTCAGATTAGCATCGACTCGCCATTCATTCTCCATCTCGAACCGCTTTTGCTGGTGGTACGCACGAATCGTGCTCATGCCGCTTAACGACTCCTGGAAATGCGCATAGATGGGGCTGCGGCTGACGCTGTCGAGTCGCTTCAGCTCACGTGATGTACGAAGGTAGTAGCGCTGGATGTATAGATACAGCGCACCGAGCGGCAAGATTAGCACGATGAAGATAGGGGTGGAAGCCGATATCACAACCAGGGTGAAGGCCGCTAAAACATTCCGTCAATGGTGACACACAACGGGTAACATGGAGACTGCATACCTCTAGCGGAGTTGACGAAGAGCATGTTGAACGTCCGGCTACGCACTTCCGTTAGTCAAGCCACATGGATCAACATTGGACAACGTACGCTAGCACCTCATCTACTTTGTAGATATCACTGTGTCCAAGTCAGTGACAATTCATTCGGTAACAATGCGGCGTTCATGACGAAAGAACCGAGAAGTCTGCTCGTCGGGAACTGTGGGCCGCGGAAATCCCTTGAGGTCAAAGGCAGCTGCATACCTTGAGAACCGATTGAGTATGCGTCCTGCCGGTGTCGTTTCAAAGAAGCTCATTGGTGAGCGGAAGATCGCGAAGGCCATCCGCTCGTGTAGCTTTCGGCTGGCCTGGAGTAGTGGCTTCAGTCAGCGCAGGCCTTTCATGCAACATGCACGTTACGCAGATACATACCTCGATTGAGCAAAAGATCCACAGAATTAACGTCTGCACCACAACAAGGGCAGCAGACCCCACACCGAACGCGAAATAGATGCCGATGTACTTGCCCACTTGTGGATTCCCGCCGGACCGCTGGTTGATCTCGGACCAATGTTTGAGCCACACGCTTGCGCCTGCATGATGTTAGCGTCAGCTTCGCAGACTTCAAAAAATGACGAGCCAATGAGCCTCCACTTACCTATGGATCCTGTCTGAGCTCCCAACAACAGAAGCAGATAGATTGCCACTGCTATGAGGTTGCTCGTTCTTGCATACTCCCCGTAGACAGCCCACTTGACCTTGCCTTGCTCAGAGAATTCCTTTGACTGTTTGCTCTTCAGTCCACCTTCCTCATCGGCAAGCTTTCCGCGAGGCCCCTTGAAGCTCGCAGTGCTGGCCCGCCGAAGAGTGTTAGAACTGTATTTACGAGCTGTACCGCCGCCAGGCTTGAGCGGTGCGAGATGAGCTGCGCCCTCCTGAGCAGCCTCAGCTTCTGCTTGATCTTCGTCGTCATCTTCAACCGGGCTTCCACCGTAGACCGTGGATTCTTCGTCGCTCACCACACTGTCAGATGTGCGACTGCTATCAGCTTCTCCTTGGTCTTCGTTCTGTGAAGTCTTGATCAGATGAGCGATCTCGCCCTTCATTGCCATCAGCTGGTCGTAGTTGCCCCTTTCCAGAATTTTGTTATCGCGCAAAAGAATGATCATCTCGGCCTCCATTAAGACTGGAATCGAGTTGGTCGCCAGGATACGGGTTTTACCGGCTAACAAGCCCTTGGAACCGAGAACATTGTCGATCAAATGCCTGCCGACATGTTGATCCACAGCAGACAAACAATCATCGAGCAGATAGACGTCCGCGCGTGCATACACTGCTCGTGCTAGCGTGAGTCGAGCCTTTTGTCCACCGGACAAGGAGATTCCGCGTTCTCCGACTTCGGTCTGATCCCCATCAGGCAGCTGCGCAAAGTCATCTCGCAATGCGCAAGCCGAGACTGTCTTGTCGTAGAATTGTGGATCCCATCGGTGGCCGAAAACAATGTTCTCTCTCACGGAAGCATTCATCACCCAAGCGGACTGTGGCACATACGCTGTTTTGCCCCGCAATACGACCTCTCCGTTGATCTTCCACAGGTCGCCGAGGACTGCTTGCAGCAATGAAGACTTTCCAGCTCCAACGCGACCAACGATACAGGCAAGTTCACCCTTGTGTGCAGAGAAATTGATGTTCTCTAGTGCCTTGATCCCGCTGTTCTTATCCCACGTAAAGCTCGCATCTCGAATCCGGACCGACTCTTCCCCGGTCTCCTGTACAGCGTCTTCACGAATGACTGCGTCCTCCTGCAACTCGTCGGCTGTCAAGTAGCCTGTGATACGGCCCACGGCAACACTGGCTTCTACGATCGCGGTGATAACCATGGGAAGAATGGCGAGCGGGAATGTGAGCAGGTTGAACAAAGTCAGGGCGGGAAAAACAATTTCCGTAGTGAGGGCGCGGTTCTGGGTCCAAACAAAGACGCCAAAGGTGGAGCAAGAGACTAGAAACGGCGTAGTGGACCAGGTGAAGGTTGAGATGGCCTGTGTAGCACCAATCTTTCGCAGTGTCTTGAGTTCCTGGTCGTTTCGGATGTGGTTGAGTCGGCTAGCGAAGGCGGTAGTCCAGGCATAGAGCTTGATAGACTTCATGTTATTAAGGATCTCGGAGATGAGTTTCGTTCTCGAGTCTTTGTTTTTCATCTGCTCTTTCTGTAATGTCTTCATCCATCGTGCGATTACTCCATTGACTGGTATCATGACGAACATGGCGGCAACACCAGCGAAGCAGCTGACTCCGAGCAACTGGTAAAGTGACAGCATACACAGAACGATCTGGAAAGGCGCAGACCACAATTGCTGGCCGTATTGTGCCAGGTCTTGCAGACGCTGCGTATCAACAGCCATGTAGTTGACGATGTCGCCAGTCGATTTGGTCGCTCGGCCTTCATTCGATAGGCGTGTCGATTTCGAGTATATGGCGGCAGTCAGTGAAGATTTGATGCGCATACCAGTCTCGAAAGAACGCTGGAAATACTGATGCAGAAAGGCAGTTTGGGATACAGACACCGCGAACATGGCGAGAGCGATGGCGGCGCCTCGGATTACAGGCTGAGGCTGCTGACCAGCGCGGTATGAGTCAACGAAGCTGATCAAAAGTCGGAGCAGCTGCGGTTGCGCAAAATTCAGCACGTCACTGATTGTCTTGATGGCAGCGCCTCTAAAGTAAGGTCCCCCAAATGAACGGAACAATGCCAGCCACAGAGAGGGACGCTTCTTTTCCATCTCGTTTGCCCATGCATCCTCAAACCGCTGGGAAGTGTGTCTAGTCGTGTCGCGTGTTCGGAGGTTCCAGAGATCGTCCTGGGTCAAGAAAGTCTTGTATCCGCGCTTCATCATCGGCGTCATCCACCCAAATGTCAAGACGGAGAAGACATCCGCATACTCGTATGCACATTCGTCCTCGTCTCCCAGCGCATCGTAGTCACTCAAACGCTTCTGTACCAGATATTCCAGAATGAACTCCAGGGCGGCCAATCCAACACTGACGCAGAAAACCACAAAGTACGCAATGTGTTCGTGATGGACTTCCTGCGCGATGAGCGAGCGAAGTTTGACGGCGTATGCGAGGAGAAGGAACAGCCAATAGAAGAGGACGACGCCATTGGCATTGCGAGACCTCCAGTGCTCGATGTACTGAATATAGAAGACGACGCCGAGGGATGCAAGCGTGAGAACGGTGGTCCAGAAGCGGAAGTCACCGAACCATATGTCTTTGTAGTACTCGATTTGTAGCGCGGCTTGAATTGCAGTCGTAGCGATGAGGGCTCCAAGGGTGATCTAGAGGGGCGCATGCGATCAGTGATGGTTCTTGTATTTATTGTAGTCAATGAAGAGTTCCTACTAACCAACTTTGCGAAGAAATGCCAATTGCGCTTCACAGGCTGTGGCGTGCAGTTGCGATAGAGATACCACAGCGCGCCCGCACCCCCTACGATACCAAACACCGCAACGGTCGCGATCCATACATCCAGAAAGCACGGCGTGAAATCATATCGTACTGGACTGATAGGACCCCAGCCTTCATTGTTGCCGCATAGTGGCTGCCGATTGTGCTTCGACGCAGTCAGGTAGCCGAACGCGCCCTTTGCCGGGGAAGAAGGCAGGAACGGAATCTGCTGTCCTTGCTGCATCGATCGTGTGGTCGCGTGATATGCCAGGCTCTACGGTGGGAGCAGAGGAATAGCAAATAGTCGTCGAACGGCGAGGGTAAAGATTGATGATCCAGGCGTTCGCGAAGATGCGTGCATGAACTAGTGCATCCTCAGTTGGCCTAGGGCGCTGGCTATGTCATTGGTAATTGTCTCGGCTTTTGCACGGACATAGTTGCCGATGCTTCGCACAGCTCACCAACTTCAGCCGCAACGTCTCGTCGGCCAGACAGAACTCATGGACCAGCAACCCATGGACACGATCTTGCTCAAGCAAGCATGAACGAGGCAGCTGGAGACGGCCACTATCGGTCGCGATGTGATGCACCCCACACTTCCTCAATACAATCTCGTTGTGAATCTCGGGTTCTCGATCGCGTAAAGCTATGTCAAACAGTAAACAGTTAAGTAATGAGGATTGCATTCGAGGAGGTTGGACTGGTCGCTGCTTTGGATGCTGACACCGCGAAATTGGCTCAAATTTTAGGACAGTAGAAGGACGGGCATCTTTGTACTAACGGCAACCCAGGATGAGTTTGTAGTCTCTAACGCGGCGGGATCGTAGATGTTGAACCTTGCCCTTCCGCTCGTGGCTGGCGACATGCTGCAACTATTGGTCTCAAGGTGTCTGCGGTTCTTCATCTTAGAGCTCGATCCTCTCCTCGCGTGCGCTGTCGGATGCACCTTCGGAAAGCTCTCGCAGAGCTGCGGTGGTTGCTCGTAGATGATCAAACCGCAGCGCATCCTCTCCAAGCGCCCAAGCGAACGCACCGCCCAGATTTGTCGCGGTCAGAATAGCTGGGATCTTCTTCGCGAGGGCTTTAGGGTCATCCCAAGACCAGAAGCGCCTCTCGTACTTGTCCCAGTAGTAATGCCCCCCTCCTTGCTTGTCATAGGTACCGTACTTCAAGGCTCGGTGGAAAGACACCGACAGCTCGTCCGGCACTTGATCGTGCCAGGAGAAAGCGCCAGCTTTGCCGAGATCAGCGCCTGTGTTTGGATCTTCCATGAGTTCCGTCGGACATCCCACTGGCTCGGCGTGGCAGTCAACATCGATTGCAGTCTTGTACCACTTGATATAATAGGCCAGCCCAAGGTTTGCTCTTGCTGGTGGAACCCCACGCTCTAGGTAAGAGGTGATAGCTTCGAGGGAGTTCTGCACGCCAGTATGGTGTTTTGTAACGTTGTCTCGTCTATTGGAGAGATCGTAGGTCATGATGTTGAGGAAGTCCACCGACTCCATGATCTTAGGAATGGTGGTGTTTGTAAAGGCCAGCATATCTCGTGGTATTCCAGGTACAGCTGCTGAGATTGTCTTCTTTGGGCCGATGGAAGCTCTTATGTCTGCGAGTAGTTTCGGGTACGTGTGGATTTCCCAAGCCTTCCCGGAATTTGGATTGGTCTTATAGTCTTCGCCGTTGCCGCTGTACAGATTCCATCAGAACGAGAGACCTTCACGAATGCCTTATACTCGACGTACCCAGGATACTCCCAGTCGACATCGACGCCATCAGCTCCTGTAGCATCAAGCATAGCCTTCACATTCTTAGCGAAAAGTTTCCGACTCTTTGTCGTTCTTGCAGCTGCATCAAAACCAGCTGTATCGCCCCATCCACCGATAGCAACTTGAATGACAGTGCCGTCTGCAAATTTTGACCGAACCTCTTCCACAGTAGTAAACAGTGGCCATTCTGTCCTGTTCTCGTCGTTGAAGATCTCTGATCGCATGAAAGCAATTGCGACATGTGTGACATCCGACACCAAAGCAGGCTCGGGAATAATATTGTGCTGCCTGAGCTTCGTCAAACGAGCTGGTTTTGAACGTTCGTGAGACTTACCCGGTCAGATACATGATGTACCTCATCCTAGACGCGGGTGTCGTCGCTGCGATGACCGGAGAGAGTGCGAGCACAGCAACGATGGATGATGCGAGCCATGCCCATACATGCTTCATCTTGAGTTCACTGATCAAATTCGTGAGAGATCAATGTCATAGTTACATGTAGAGTGTGACTGCCTTGTTGTGCGTACCTAACGGACCAAGCCGCTAAGAAGCAAAAGAGGCGATGGCGCCTTCCCCACTACCTGAGCCATCTCCAAACATCGCTCATCCTGCTCAGAGGGTATGCATTGCAGCATTGCGCCAGATGCACCCGCGTCTGTAGATCAGGCGTTCGAACAGGACATGCAAGTCTTACTGAATCTTGGCCCAACGGTTTCGAAACGCACATGGCACGCTCACCAATTTCGGCCCCACGCTTCTCCAGGCACACCAACCATATTTCAGACAGAAGGCTACGTGGGATTTCGCTCGGAATGGCAATAAAGAAGTACAAAGTCCTCGGCGGCTTGATCTTACACCGAACATTCAAATTCTCATACTTCGATGCCCGTTGCGACCCCAAGCCATGGATGGCGCCATTGAGCCACGCTGATCGTTGGCCAAGCTGCATCTCTACCGAGTATTCGCGGGGCATGCCTTGAGTCGGTTTTTGAATGACCATTACGAGGATGATCGTTCTTCAAATCATCATCTTTGGTGTTCAGCGTGCCATAAAGGTTGACAGAATGGCTATGAGTACCTTTGCAGCCGCAGATGTCAGTCCCCGTGCGGCATGGTGCTGACGAGCCAGCCTGTCCACCCTTGCTACCGGGACCAACTCCAACATGCCCCATCTTCATACGCAGAATATCGTGTTACGACACAGGCATATCGCCGCCGAGAGATGATTGTGTGTTTCCAGAGGAAGTTGGAGTGCACGGCATCGCCTTCTCACCGTTTACCGGAATTGGATGAAGGACCTCGACTCCATGTCCTGGTGAGATTACGGTTGTATAAAGATGTAGGTAAAACTGGATGATGCCTGTAGCCATATTCCGCATACATCGTTTCTTGTAATCGATCTCAGCAGATCGTTCTCAAATTTCTCTTGTCATTGCATTTTAACTTTCGCAACGGTATCACAATGTCTGCTCGAAGAGTCTTACTCGCCTCACTGGCATCAGCTGCTCTCGCAAGTCCACTGAACTGCACGTCAAATTCACAAGCCGTGGCTCTCACACAACCCTATTACCCGCCTACCGCCGATTGCATAGAATTCAAAGTATCCGTCACCATCACATCCGAGAACAATATCTTTAATCTCCCACGATGGAACGATGATTTTGCCCTCCAAGACTTCCTGAACCTCGCAACTACACGAGCCGAAGCCGGCATTCCAAGTCCAATCATTGGGAAGCAGAACGAGACTGCAACTCACATGATCGCGGCATCTTTCTGTACGCCCAAGACGCCTGGCAAGAAGACAATCATCCTCGCTACGCATGGTATTGGACAAGCCCGGACTCACTGGAACTCGGCCTTCGATCCTGAACAGTTCAACTTTGTGCAGCACGCCATCAGCCAGGGGTTTTCCGTATGGTTCTACGACCGCCTAGGCACGGGTGAATCCGAGAAGTATGCAATGCCTCATGCCCTCGCTTTGCGCACCAGCTAACACGTTCCAAGGGTCTCAGGCTTCACCAACCAACAAAGCAAACAAAAAGCCATCCTCGTTGAACTCGCAAAAGCAGTCAAGGCTGGCAAGTACACCGGCTCCTTTGGAAAGCCAGATAAGCTAGCAATCATGGGCTTCTCCTTCGGCTCATTCATCACGCATGCTGCGATAGCAGAGAACCCAGACTTGGCCGACGCAGCTATCATGACCGCTATCAACTACAACACCTCTGCGATCAACGTCAATGGCCTGATACGCTCTTTTGTTCCGCGCATCGCATCGCTACAGAGGCCCGCGCGGTTTAGCATGCTTGACCCGGGATACCTCACTTGGGTCGACGCCATCGCTCAAGTGAATACGTACTTCAAGTTTCCGTTCTACGACATCCCGACCATTGCGTACGCTGAGGAGTTCAAGGAGGCGTTTGCCATTGGCGAATTCTTGACGCTTGGGAGTGGAAACCTCGATACTTCTGCGTTCACTGGGGCTGCTTTGGTACGCTGAATTACTTTTCTACTCGTGAAAATAAACGCTAAAACATGACAGGCCATAACCGGAAAGCAAGACTATATCATCTGCGACGGCGAGTGCGAGGGCGTGTTCGAGGAACCTGCACGCACGCTGTTCAAGAACGCGAAGTTTACGCCTTATTTGCATCCGGATGCGAGTCATAATTTTAATTTCCATCGTAATGCTACGGGCGCTTACAAGGTTATCACGGACTTTTTAGTATCGAATGGGCTATGAATGTGGTTGCGGGTGTGGTAGAGTGACCCTCGTGGCCGTGCTAGATGCGGTTGGAAGGGGTGATTTCTCTTCTTGTCAAACCACAATCATTACTTCTTGTGATTTTCACTTTTATCAAAGTTTCCATGTGTTTTCAGAATGTGTTACGGTTCGCGAAATAGGCGATTGGGCAGCAGAATTGAAAGGAACACTGAAGTTGAATTGAAGTGAGTCTACGTGTTGATATATCTACCGGAATGTCCGGAAGTCAGCAAGGTTATGGTGAAACTCTGTTCACATAGGCCCAAGTACTATCGGACCGAGCAAGCTGTATGTAGACCGCGACAGAATATGATGTTATTGATCCGGCGACCTGCTCGTGTCATTCGATTCAAGTACCATGGCAGCTAACTTCGCAATGCTGACGATTCCCGTAGTCCCCCACCATTACCAAAGGCGAGCTTCAATACCCTAAGACTCAGAAACTCTTGTGGCTCTGAATGCAAGCCTGCAAATCATCCGATCCTCATGGCCTCGGTGTTCCGCCCTGCCAACCATCTAGAGTACGCTTAGATCTCCTCACCATCATCAAGGCCACCCGTCGCGAAGCCATCGTCCTCGTTGCCAGATCCCATGCTTGAGCCACCGAAGATGCTCTCGCTCACGGCCTCCTCCTTGACCTTGACGGCCGGAGCCTTCTTGACCTTGGTGACACGACTGCCCTTAACGCCTACCTGAAGTCAGCAACACATCCATCATCACCACCATGTTATACCACTCACCCTTGACCGGACTAAAATCGCCCGCCTTCTTAGTCCTCGGCCTCGCAGGGCTCGGCGCCGCAGCCTGGCGACCCTCTGCCTGCGCCTTCATAGTCATGGCCTCCTTGCGGAACTTGCGCAGGTAGTTCTCGACAGCGTTGTACGTCATGTCGCCGCCGTAGATACGGGCGATCTCGCTAAGGCTAATCTGTATTGTCGGTTAGGCAGACCGCAACGCAGAGGATGTGTGCATTGCTTACCTTGTTGTCGACCGAGGCGATGACGGACATGAGCAGACGGTCCTGCACGGCCTTGTCTTGCCAGTTGACCACCATGGTGTCGGTGAGCGATATTGCGACTTGATTGGAGTGGCGTCGAGGCGAGCTGTGCTCTGTTCAGTAGGGTGGCGGCGTAGTGAGGGCACGTGTGCGTAGTAGAAGTTAAGTAGAGGCAGCGTAGAAGGATAGAGAGAAGGAAGAGGGCGGGTAAGAGTTGTGAGCTGCCGTGGTGTGGGGCTGATTCACCCGCCGCGCAGTTTCGAGCGTTGCGAGAACAAACGTGGACTTACAGATTGGCGTGTTGTAGAGAGCGGTACGGATTAGAGGGGTTAGAGTTCTCGAGGATCTCGCAATGCTTCGTGGTGCGTTGTTGAAAACTGTGGTGTAGATGCACAGGAAGTGTGGTGTAAGGGGAAGAGTCTGTGGTCTGGGTGGGCGGTATTGTATCGTGGTTGTGTGGATCTTGCGAATGAGCAGTGAGAGTGAAGGCCGTATCAGCGGCAGGCTACAGCAAGAAACAGTCCAGCCCTAACATCTTCACTACCTATAGTCTCTTACCCCGCACCTGCTCTTGCGCAAATTAAGAGAAGTAAGAGACACACAGCGGGGCCTGACTCCAATGCCTAGAGCAGACACGATTGAAGCACTTGGTATGCATAATATGCACATGCAATGAATGAAACTGATGAGAGGGCGCGATTCTACATTGCAGCATTGTCAGATTGCAAACATCGACTTGAGCAGTGGGTATAATACATTTGGGAAACGACCTCAACCTTGTACCATGAATGCTACGACTTCAACTTCTTCTTGCCCTTCGGATCATCCCATTCCCGCTTGCCCTTTGTATCCGCCTTATGCCTCTTTGCCTCCTCCAGCGGATCAATGACCAGCAGCTCCTCTTCATTCTTCCGCTTCCACTCCAAGTCTTTCCCTAGCCTATCCTTCGCAAAGCTCAGCGAATGCGCCATCCAACCCGCGTCATCGTCCGACTCCTCTTCATCCTGCTTGTCCCACGCCTTACATGACTGACACCCTGGTATGAAATGCAAGTCGCAAGTTGCTGCTTCTTCGTCGTCGTCGATGACTGCATCTGCATCGGCTTCCGCAATCTTTTTGGGGGCGTCTGGCGACTTCGCTCTTGGCGCTGTTGCTGGCTCTGCTGTCTCGAGCTTGGACTTGAACTTGGAGAGTATGTCGAGAGCGGCTTGTTCTTGAGCGGTGCCTGCTCCACCGGCGCCTCGCTTGCGTCCTCGTGTTGTAGAAGTGGGTACCATAGACTCCAGTAATGACTTCTTTTTGGCTGGCTCAGCGTTCTGTGCTCCTGTGTTCCGCTTCATCGAGGCTTTCAGTTCTGCTATCTGCGCATTCACTTTGTCGAGCTTCGATCGCTTTTCTGACTCTGGCGAGAGTTCTCGTGGAGGAGTGCGTGCTCGTTCGCGAGGCGGGGATACGGGTGCTGCCTTCTTTGTGAGTTTGGGAGATGGCGATCTCGATGGGAACTTCCTCGTAGGTTTTCGGATGGGCATCGATCTCTCTTGTTGGACTGGTTTGGGTGCCTCGCTCGCACTGACAAGCTTGGTGTTGTATTTGGCTTTCTTGGCTACCGGTGCAGAGTCAACAGCGTCTCCGTCGTCTCCAAAACTAAGAACATTCTTTCCTGCCTTCCTCTTGGGCTTCTTGGGCTTCTTGCTCTCCGTCTCGGTCTGCTGAGCTATCGGCATCCTCCTGACCATGTCCTCGAAAGGATTGATGATAATCTCTGCGCCTGTGACCTTGGAGGGATACATGGGCTGATCCTCACTGCCCTCGCGAATCTCGCCCTCTGCCATCTTCATCAAGTTGTATATGGTGTCTCCCACCACGCGCCCAAACATGGTGTTCTTCTCCTGCAGCTCCGGCGTCGCAGCCAGCGTGAAGAAGAACTGGCTGCCATTGTCGTCCTTCTTGCCAGTATTTGCCATGCCCAGCAGCCCTCGTCTTGTGTACTTGAGGCGGCTGTGAAACTCGTCCGCAAAGGGCTCGCCATCGTAGCTGCTCTCGCCGCCCTGTCCGGTACCGGTCGGGTCACCGCCCTGCAGAATGAAGCCCTTCACCAGACGGTGGAAGACAGTGTTGTCGTAGTAGCCATCGAGACATAGCTGGAGGAAGTTGCGCGATGTCACGGGCGTTTGCTTTGCGAAAAGCTCTAGTTCGAGGTCGCCAACGGTGGTATGGAGCAGCACCTTCGCGGTCGGGTTCGGCTCGAGGTTGTATGTCGAACTCATCCTCGCGACTGCTGTGTGTACCTCGAAATGCGCTCGTGGTCAGTCGCGTGGTGTTGGCGGATAGAATTTCTGCCAGTAGGAGGTGAGAGCTGTAGCATGAACATCTTCGCGCTGGAGAATCCCTGCTAGCGCGGATGTTGCTGGAGCTGCCCGCCGACGTCACTGCTACCAACCCTCAGAAGGCGTGTCCTTGCGCCAGGCACGCTGCACTGTCATATGCACTTTGCGATCCCCTTCACCCAGATGTGTGCCATATAAGCTGTGGTCTCCTTCATCTACGACTCGGCTCTCCTTCCTACGTCGCCTTCTTAGCTCTGCATTAATTGCGTGGCGCCCACTCAAGATGTTGCCCTACATCAATGCACGTAAGTGCAGAAGGGTTCCGAGATATCAAAAATGTGCTGATGATCACCCCAGCGTTTGAGTATGTGGGTGGAGCTCTTGGGACATCCTCCGACGAGCGTAAGTGCTTCGAAGAAGCCACTCCGGTGTCACAGAAAATTGATGTCTTCTAGTCAAGCTCGTCTTCTCCTTCTACCTGTCGTATCCCTTGGCTGCTGGGCTCAAGCGAATACCCGATAAAGAGCCATGGAAGAAGAACCTGTTCGTAATAGCCACCTCCATGTTCTACCTCGTTGGACTCTTCGACCTATGGGCCGGTCTCCGAACATTCATCATCAGCGCTGGTGGTGCCTACCTTATTTCGTCACAAATCAAGTCGCCCTTCATGCCGTGGATCGGCTTCGTGTTTCTCATGGGTCACATGTCGCTCAACCACATCATTCGACAATCTGTCAACGATCCCAATAGCGTGGACATTTCTGGTGCACAAATGGTCCTGGTCATGAAGCTGACCGCTTTCTGCTGGAACGTGCAAGACGGCCGGCTTCCCGAAGCAGAGCTTTCCGACTTTCAAAAGGAGCACGCTATCAGAACGATGCCTAGTCTGCTCGACTATGCAGGATATGTCTTCTTCTTCCCAGCTCTGATGGCTGGACCAGCATTCGATTACTGTGACTACAGTGACTACATCACAACCACCATGTTCACTCTTCCACCAGGCACTGATCCCTCCAAAGCTCCGGCGACACGTAAGAAGCGAAAGATCCCCCGTAGTGGTACACCAGCAGCTATGAAAGGTGTACTGGGCACGCTTTGGATCGTTGCCTTTCTAAAATTCTCCGCATACTACTACCCCTCATTCTATCTGGGACCCGACTACATGAAGCACAACGTCTTCCGTCGTATTTGGCAGCTGTACATGCTCGGCCTTGTCACGCGCATGAAGTACTACGGTGTCTGGAGCCTTTCCGAAGGCGCGTGCATTCTCTGTGGTATAGGCTACAACGGGATTGACCCAGCTACCGGACGCGCCAAATGGGATCGACTCACCAACATCAAGCCTTGGGAAATCGAAACTGCGCAAAATGCTCGTGCATATCTCGGATTCTGGAACATCAACACCAACAATTGGCTCAAAAACTACATGTACCTCCGTGTTACTCCAAAGGGCAAGAAGCCTGGCTTCAGAGCTACTCTTGCAACTTTCGTCACAAGCGCGTTCTGGCATGGCTTCTATCCAGGGTACTACATGACATTCATCCTTGCTGCTTTCGTGCAGACTGTCGCGAAGAGTAAGTTGGAGGCCGCTAATCTTACATTTGGAAATGCTGACGATGGTCCTTAGATGGTCGCCGTTTGATTCGCCCACTGTTCCTTACACCAGACGGCAGGAATTCACTTCCAACAAAGAAATTTTACGACATCGCCACTACCATTCTGACGCAAACCATCTTCGCATACACCGTCGCACCCTTCATCCTACTCGGTTTCTCAGACACCGTCAAAGTCTGGGCGCGCGTCTACTTCTACACGCTCATCGGCGTCGCCGCATCCTTTGCCCTGTTCTCGAAAAACCTACCGTTCAGACAACAGCTCGTTCAGCGCCAAGCTGCTCGCCTAGCAACTGCGCCTGTGGACGGAGCAGCCATCGAGAAGGAGACCCGCGATGCGATCAAGAGGCAGACGCTAGCAAGGGCCAATTCGTACGATAGTACTACTAGCACGAAATCGCCGTTACATGGTATCGCAGACGATCCCGAGGCCGAGATTGACGAGATTGTGAAGGAGATCAAGGCGGAAATTGAGCAGAGAAAGAGGAGAGGCAGTTTGACCGGCTCGCAGGGGTTCGACCTCAAGAAAGCGGTGCAGGAAAAGTTGGAGCAGTTTAAAAAGTCATGATGTGGTGCATATGTTGCTGAGATGGAATTGAGGAACGGCGATGCTCGACGGAACCTAGCAGAGAGCAGCACCAATATACGTTGGTCATACTGAGGGCTATGGTATACGGAAGTCTGGCGTTTGGCTATAGTTCTGGTGGATGAGCGCGGAGAGAATAGCGAATGAGTGGACTGTTCGCATGTGAAGGGGTTGTACATTATTACCAAAATCGTTGAAAGGCCATGTGGTTCCCAAGCATGCAAGGACGTTGAAGGCGATCTTTATTCGTGATCTCTGGCAGATCTTCCGGCTCGCCACGCGCAATGTCTTCACTGGAGCCCAACGAACTCGATGTCGGTTCCCTCAAGCCGTGCCGCTTTTGTCAAAGTCCATAGACTTGCGTGGAATTCGTGCTGTCTTTCCAGGTGGCACACAGACCCATGTGCACCGCAATGCCACACTTAATTGACGTTCAACCAGTGGCATCTGTTTTCTCGTCTACGCGAGGGTTTCTGGAGCAGGCCGGCAGTTGCTCGCAGCGTCTCCGGCACATCTCGCTCCTGCCATGTGGCAGGGTGGAGCTTGAACGCGCAAACCTTATTTTGACACCACGATCTTAGTGCAGGTCTAGCCACACTAATGTCGTGTCATTTTGAAGCCGACGAAACACAAGGAGGGAAGATGTATGACTGCAGCTTCCGTGCTTGGAAAGTTCATCATATCTAACTCGGCCTTCATTCACCACGCTCCAAGCAATTCTCGAGTATGCAAGTCGTTGTACCGAACCATGGCGATGGATCTGAGCAATCTGCATGAATACGCGATCGCTAGCGTAGCAACAAGCATTGGGCCCGATCTCAAGGGTCTCCCGGTAACCCAGCACCCACTCCATCCACAGCAATCTTCGAACCACAAAGCTCCAGCGTACCAGATGGCAGCATGCGAATCATGTCCATATCTCGCATTTCGACTTCATGCCACCAGTAACGCCTCGCCGTCGCGAAGCCCTGATGCGTCCCTCTCCCCGGTGCTAAACGCGTTCATGCCCAAGAGTCTATCCAATCAGTCTTCTTTCAAGGCATTTCCAGCATGATTCTCAGCGCTCCACTTCCCTTCCATCGGGATTCTTTGCGACCGTCTCGTCCCACACGCCACGTTGGGTGTCAAGGACGCCATTACTCGCCTGTGATGCCCTTGCCACATGCATGGTAAGACCCTAGAAATACCAACGGAACCGGCACGCACGAGCATGATGAAGGACCCGGGAGTCCACCCTCCCCTTGCCCTTTCGGATCCTTCAGAGATCGATGCTCCAAGCGACTCACATCCCCCACACTCGCTGATCCTCGACTGTCACTCCTTCCATAAGATCATACCTTGGACCCCGGACACGCATGAGCCCTTGCCCTTCCGAGTCGGTGTAGAGCTGTGCTCTCGTAGCCATGGGCGTACCGGACAATGGTCCTCTCCTTAGCGGAGTTACTTGGTGGCTGACTTTCTTTTGCGGTGCTTTTCTGGCTCTCCGGATCTATGCGAAGCTGAGTCGAAAGCAACGGCTGTGGTGGGACGATCACATTCTAATAACCTCATGGGTATGCCGAACCCTCCTTGCACATGCACGCGAAGCCGACTAACACACTCAAGGTCTTTCTTCTTGGAGAAGCCATCTTGACCCAAGTTGGCCAGACTTTGGGCTTTGGCAAGCGAACTTCCGACATACCACAGGAAAACCTTCCAGTAATCGCAGTCGGCATCTCAGCCGCCGCATCGATATCCTGCTTCGCTTCGACGTTGTCCAAGATATCCTTTGGCGTCACCCTACTCCGTCTGACCACTGGCGCGCTGAGGTGGTTCGTCTGGTTCTGCATTGTTACACTTTTCGTTGTTATGTTACCTTCCGCACTCAGTACATGGATCCAGTGCCGGCCCATGGCGAAGATCTGGAATAATGCTATCGAGGGAACTTGTATGCCGGTACACATCATGATCAACTACGGGATCTTCAACGCTGCGTGGTGTGCGGCTGCGGATTTTGCACTGGCTTTGCTACCATGGAAACTAATCTGGGGCTTGCAGTTGAAGCCTCGTGAGAAGTTTGGTGTTGGTATTGCTATGAGTCTGGGAGTCTTGTAAGTTGTCTTCACTTCGAAATTGCGTCGCACTGTGTGAACGTGCTAACAGCAATAGGTCTGGTGTTTGCGCGATCGTCAAAGGCATATACGTGAATCAACTTCGCTCAGGAGACTTCTCTTATGATGGAAAGGACGTCACGATATGGACCGTCGTAGAGACTGCCACAGCCATCATTGCCGCCTCGATACCTATCCTACGCGTCTTCTTCAAAGAAGCTGTATCATCGTACGGCCAATCCCATGGCCGAAGTCACCGCTCATGCTCCAAACCCGTAGCACTCTCCAATCTCAGCAGTAGCCACACCACCACGATACGCAGTCTTGGAAAAGGTCGAGAAGGCGGATGGATGACGTTGGACGCAACTGAGGACGGTACTGGCAGTAGGACACGCCAGATGAGCATACTGAGAGATGAGGGAGGGCTCCTGTCCGATGATGAAGAAAGCGGAGGAAGAGACAAGATATTTGTGCGTGACAGGATCATACAGACGGATTCATTTTCCGTGACGGTGGACCAGGATAGAAGGCCCATGAGTAAGGGTAGACAGTGGCTAGGCGCACCATAATGGAATCGACATACGCTTGCATGTTAAAGACATTGCTCATGCTTTCTCTCTTCAGTCCTTCTTAAGGCTAACCACGGTCTCTGACCGAATGGCCACTGCTGACACCTCCTCCCTCTCCTTAGCAATGCGCTGCGATCTCTTGTCAAGCTTAGACAATAGTCAGTCACGACACCAAATATCAAACGCGATAACTAACCCATTGCATAGCTCCCGTCGCGCCAAAGAACGCAAACACCACCACAATCATGGCAATGTACCCTTTCTTCCAATACGGCGCATCCGTCGCAGGATACAACGTGATGCCCCAAAACGTATACAGTATCGACTGCACCAAGCTCATAACATACAATACAACCGACCTCGCCGCGTCGTCGCCACTGCGCAGACATATCACACTAGCCCAGCCATACATGATAGGATTAACAATGTAAGATGTACCAGCAAGGTAGAAGGCAAAGAACACGCCAGCGGTGGGAAGTGATGGAATAAGCAGCAGGATAGCGACGAGGAGCTGCAGTGTTCCAGCGAGAATGACCATGGGTATACGGTGGTTGGTCATGTCGATGACATACCCGGCGCCGATGTTGGATACTATGGACACGGCTTGGATGCCGAGCGGATAAGTGGTAGCAGCGTAAGCCGGGAATTGCGAGGCATTTGCTTTGATATAGAGGAGGAAAAGGCCTTGTAGAACGATTGCTTCGAGCGCGCATGCAATGATCGAATACGCTGTCAAGATATACAGATCTGGCGAAGCAAAGAGTCGCTTCGCTAGAGACTTTAAGCTGATGTCGTGACCCCAGTTCTGCTTTGGCGGGAGGCGATCGAGTGCGAGTTGGATTTCTTCCTTGCTGAGGTAGGGTGCATTGGGGGCTTCTGGGAGGTTGGGGAAAAACATGAGGCCGAAGATGCCAAAGGGGATGCCCATTGCGCCGTCTGGTAGGAGTTAGTAGCATGTGGAAAGATTGGGGCGGTCAAAGTACTGATGATGAACACCCACTGCCATCCTTGTAGAGATGTTTGGTGGTGCAAGCTCTGGTTCATGGCTGTCATCTGCGAGAGTTGAAGGTGCGAAGTCAGTATTTTGTCTCACTTGCATTTCGTGCATTCAATACTTGCCATGACACCCGCGAACATACTACCGATCTGACCGATGGCGGTGAAGATGGCAGTTCGTTTGGCGATCTCGAGGGGTTTGTACCATGACCCCAAAATGTAGATGGTTCCACTGTATAAACTAGCCTCGAAGAAGCCCTGGAAAAAGCGAACAATGCATAGTTGGGTGTATGTTTTGCATGCCGCGGAACACATTGTGAGGCCTGACCAGACGAGTAGTGTGAAGGGCAGCCAGAAGCGAGGCGCGACTTTCTGAATAATCAAGGCATGCGGTATCTGGCCAACACAGCTCCTGTAACATTCTTAGTGTTCTGTGTCTCTAGTTATCATAGACTGTCCTACCCAGCAGTGAACATAGCAATCAAGATGCTGTATTGATTGCCCACCAGGTTGAGAGACTCCTTCAAGCCAGAGACCTAAGGACATCATGAGTATCGACCTAGATCGAACTTTCCATTGCCTGGCGTACATATGCATTTGCGAAAGCGGAACGATCTAGTAACATTATTGGTTATCTCCGGAGGAAAGCGAGGGCACGTACTAACCAAGATAGTTGAAGAAGTACGCTGCGCAACAATACACCTGATCCTTTGTCAAAATCGACCACATATCTCCCATCTCAACGACGAACCAATATAAAGCAATCTGACGATGGGTTAGCTACACATTGCTGCTAAACGTGGGGTTTTTCGACAACATACCAAGCTTGCGCACTAAGCGCTTCTCGAGGTCCGACATGCTGTCCAGCCGTGTGTAGCCTGCGCGTTCACGATTGAAGAGTGACATCTCTAAGCTCGGCAGACTGTGTCAGTGCCTAGCCCTACGCGACAAGCTGTTGTGGAGCTCTTCACTGCACGATACCGTGATGGCCGTTAGCGAGCGGAGCGGAGCTGAGCGAATGAGGAATGAAGCTTTGCTAATCGGGCCGCGACCATTTCTCTCTAGGTCTAATATGCGACTCAAAAAGTCTTCATTCGAACGAGCTAGGACTTCACGTTATCAAATTCTAGGAATTGGTAGTTACCATGTCCCGGTTCGAGGAAGACGCAAAACGCAATACAGCGCTAGCTTGTGATTGGTGGCCGCGAGGTCCGCAATTTGGCTATCTAGCTTGGGTAGAGGTCGCGTCACGACAAGACGACGCCTCATGCAATCACCACGTAACCTCCTTCACAGTCACGCCTACTGTTCTATACCGCTGTTTCCAAGTACGCCATACTTGTTCATCTTTGCATTCTGTTGCCTCGCGCTACTGGAGACTGTTCATCTAAATTTCTGGGCAAACAAAAGTGACATTGCATGTCATTGGAATCGCGGGTGGAAAACGAAAGTCTACAAGTCTACAAGTACAGATGCGTCTGTTTAGTGACGCGTCGCAAGTAATACTTTCACAAAAAAGGTAATAGGTACTGGTGACTCGGGGTGTGAATTCCTCTTGCTTCAGCTTCCATTCAATTATCAGTCATGGTGTCAATGAATCGTGCATATAAATTGCAACCTTCTGCAACCGTCATCCACCACCAAAACAAGCCTCAATCGTTAACCACCAAAACACAATTTACCACTGCTCTCTTACCGACTATGACTACAACGTGAAACTCTTCGGCCTTCCGCTCGTTCTCCTAGGCGCTGGCTCTGTCTCCGCACTTCCTCTGAACAGCCAACACCAAACACCAAAACGCGGTGACGGGCCCGGACCCGCACACGGCCTATGCAGCTTCAAGCTCAAACTCACGGAAGACCTCATAAATCATGAGCGCAAGGACCCTTTCAAGGCGAAAATCCAATTCCACTTCAAGGACAACAACAATAACCCTATGAACCAAGGGTACTTAGCGCCCAGTACCTATCCGATCGATTGGCCGGTAAATCTTATTGCCGGACAACCGATTACTCTCCACGGCCTCATCAATAGTGATAGTAGCTTCGAGGTCAGGCGTGACAACCCTAGCTCCCTGCTTGATCGTCGCAATCGTGAAGTCCAAGAGGGATTTACGTTCGTATACACGCTTAGCGTCTTCAACAACAAGCCTCTCCAGATCAAATCCAACGATGTCGACCATCCAGACACACCGTTTGCACAGTGTACGAAGGATTCTATGTGGACTAGCGATAAGGACATTGTGAAGGAGTTACCAAACCAGTGGTCGAGCTCCGTGTCGTGTCACTTCAATTGTTAGATTTTGGGGCTATCTGGGAGCTGGACGCTTTGGCATCATTTTTTTGGTTCTCAGATAGTGCCATTGTTTACAGCAGTAGATGTTTTCAGCAGTTCATGGATGGAGGGTAAAGAATGCTAATTATAGGCGTTGACAAGGCCGGAGTTCAACCCACTTTCGTGTCAGAACTCATTTGTGCTACGAATTGAGTCCATACACAAATCGATTTGCCATCGCTCCTGGAGCCCAACGTGCTAGCTTGAGATACTACCATTGTGTCTGCATGGAAGGCTACCATTTTATTATCCACGTCAGCTCTTTGTCCCCTGTTGGACCAGTCTCACAGTCTTGGCTACGCCCAACAACAGGAGGTACCAACATAGAGTGGAATATCCACGAAATTCGAAGCAGGGGAGGATTTTAGGTCTGGACGAACAATCCAACCTTGCAAGTTTCATTCCTGGAGCGTTCCCATACAATGTCACGGGTTGATTGTTCACCAGAATGTGAACGTTCCTAGTTTTACTGACCACGCACTCTCCGGTCACAATACTATTGTCCTGTGCCTATATGAGTAAATTTTCCTCCACGAAATTTGCAACCCCACAAACACTACAGCACACCTCATCACTACCTCAACCACATACCACAGAAACATGCAATTTTCTAACATTCTTTGCCTCATTGGCGCCGCCTTCGTCACTGCCCTTCCGACAGTCGACAAGAACCTCGCCACTAGCGCTGATCCAGCGGCACATGGGACTTGTGGTCTCATGCTCATACTCTGGGAGGACCTGCCTCGCACAAACCCTGCCAAAGCTCGCGTAGGGCTTTCCCTCACCGACGGCCATGGATATCAAAAATCAGCAAAGGCTACTGGAATAACACCCAGCCCACCGAATGGCCGCAAAACATAATCGGTGAGGTCGAGTCAATCACCGTCCACGAGATCATGGACGCAGGATCCAGCCTCCAGATCACATGGGACAACTCCACGAGCACGCCAGTGGCCCCAGAAGTACATGACGGTCTGTCCTTATTTACACGCTTGGCGTCGTCGATGGGAAGCCCGTAACTCTCAAGTTCCATGATGTCGACCAGCTGGAAGCGCCTTTTGCGCACTGTGAGCGGGACGATGTTTGGATGCGCTTGGATATGAGCTCTCATGATCAAAGCTGCACTGGCGCTTCGTGTCATGTCGCTTCAATTGTTAGGTGGTCGTGTTTTGCAATGTCTCGTTCTAACCTCGCTCTGCCATGGTTGCGAAGCTCTGACAAAATAGCTTGCGTAAGAGAGTGTTCCTGGTTCACAACTTCAGCATCGTAGATGTAAAGTATGCTACTTGAACATGTCAGAATGATTAATTAAATATGAGAAAACCACATCATAGCTAGTTTTCTTGATATTAAGCACGATATCCAAATGTCATGCTCATATGCCAACATGCAGCGAGAATCATAACTGAGTGACCCTCTACAGCAATATCTTCCCACCCCTCAACTTCTCCAAATCCTCAATCCCAAACCTCACATACCGATCCGCCCCGGGTGCCGTCCACATAACCACGTCTTCCTCCCCGCCAACCACCTTCGCACCATACTTGTCAATCTCAATCCCCTCCTCCCTCAACGGCCCCTTATTCTGCTTCTGATTATCCGTATTACTCCCGCCGCTCACCAGCCGCAAGAACACCGGCACCGCATATCTAGGTAACTTGCTCTTCGCGTAGCCTAACAAGGCTTTCCAGTCAAATGTCTCGGGGTTCACGCCATCTGCGAAGCGCAGCGAGACGCAGCCTGCTCGGCCGTCGTGGCGGGGTACGAGTGTGCCGTAGACGATTGCTTCGCCGACGCCGGGGTAGCGCCCTAGGACTTCTGCTACCTCTGCGGTGGAGACCTAGAGGTAGATAGATGTACGAGGTCAGTGTATGTTTCATATTTGCAAATGTGGGGCGTTTTCTACTTACGTTCTCGGATTTCCAGCGGAAAGTATCGCCCAGCCGATCGAGGAACCACCAGCGCCCATCATCGTCTCGCCTTAGCGCGTCGCCAGAGCGGTAGTACAAATCGCCCTTTTTGAACACGTCTCGTACGAACTTCTTCGCGGTGGCGGACGGGTTGTTGTGGTATCCTGCAAAAGCCTCTTCACCTTCTACGCCCACCAAGATCTCTCCGCCCTCGTTGTACGAGTTGCGCTTAACGAATCCCGTCTTTGGGTCGCGCACTAGATCTCCGGTCTCAGCGTCGACGGCGACGGGCACGTACGTGTTCCTCAGCAAACCCCTGATGAGCGCGCCATGATGTCCGACAGTAGCGGATGTGAACGGCCCCTTGGAGTGCACGACCATGCCCAGCACGCCTTCAGTCGAATTGAAGAACTCAATGACTTCAGCCACGCCGAAACGCTCCTTGAACCTGTCCCATACATCAGGCCGCATACCATTGCCGTACATAGCTCTAAGCTTGTGATCCCGCTCTTTCGGATGCGGGGGCGCCATGAGCAAGTACCGCGCCGCCTCTCCAACGTAAACAAAGAACGTCGATTGGCTATCATGTATGTCGTCCCAGAACGTGCTGACCGAGAACTTGCGCCCCACAGCCACGCTCATCCCGCTCGTAAGACACATCATACACGAAATTCCGCCCGTTCCATGGAAAATCGGCATGCAGCAGTACCACCGATCACCCCCAGGACCGGCCTTTTGTCCAAACGGCGGATTATCCGGACTGCCGCGCTCGTGGTATCGTGCGGTGCCGAATTTTCCGGCTTTGGGGAGCCCTGTGGTGCCGGAGGTGTAGAGCAGGCAGATGGGGCTGTTGCCCACGACGCCTTCGCGGTACTTGTGGCCTGGGTCGTTTGTGGGGCCCGAGTACACTTTTTCCAGGAGCGTGTCGTCGACTACAAAGGATGTAATTCCGAGCTCTTGCGACGCGCGATCTTTCCAGTCGTCGAAGCGCTCTTTGCATTCTGGATCTTCATCTACAAGGACTAGCTTGACGCCTGCGACTTTCAGGCAGTGGATTAGCGCGTCGCCTTTGAGGTTGTAGTTCAGATGCGCTGGAGCACATCCGATGACGAATAGGCCGAGCCAGATGACGAGAAAGTCGGCCGAGTTCATGAGATAGGTTGCTACCATGTCGCCGGGCTGGACGCCTTGGGAGAGGAAAAAGTGGCCCCATTGGATTGCTCGGTCGTGTGTTTCTTGCCATGTGTAGGTCTTGGTGCGGGACCAGAGACATAACTCATTAGGGTGTTTGGCGACTTGGGGCGCGAATCCATACCACAAGGATTCGCGTCTTGATTTGACTGTTTGTGGAAGTTAGCTTGACTGAATGCTTTGAATGTCTTGAGATCGAAGGTAGGTCGAATTGACGTACCGAGTCCTGCGTAGTATCTCCCAGCCTGGATTTTGAACTTCAATCCTCTGAGATCCTGAGTTACATGGTATCTGCCATTGAGGTATGTCGCCAGTCCCAATCCCGCCGCCACTGAAGCTGCCGTTGCCGCCATGATTCCCTCCTCTTCAGTGATGTACCGTACAGTCGAACTGTGCTCGAGCAATTGAGCTGTTTAAAAGTGAAAATCAATGCGAGAGCACTCGGAGACTTAATGAGACGGTACTCGGAACTGTGATGGTACCGAAAACATGGAACGTAGTCGCAAGCAGCGAATAATCGTGGACGCGTCAAAATCGTGCCGAGGTTGCATTTAGTATGGGGCTGGGCTGCTAGTCCGAGTGCGTGGCGCATATGTGGGACATTGCGGGGAAGGCCGAGGCGCGTCAACTCTATCAGGCATGTTACGCGGTCAAATTTTGAGACTGCCCAAAGGTGAGGAGTTATGTGATGTTCTTGGTTTGATTGTTGTTTGCTACGTACGTGGTGTTGTGCGTACGTGGTGACCGAGCTTCCCCACCAACAACTCAACGAGAAGTCGCGTGCTGAAATAATAACTATTTGCTCAGCGTGTCTTGCTACTACGTTGGTACTGCGACTGGTACTTTGACCTTCTTGCCGACGTTCTCTGTGCCCGGTGGTACTTTCAGTCCACCAAAAACTAAACCACACACCGCAACCATGCCTGCTGCTCCCATCGCATATGCAGTCTCTCGTCCAGCCCACCAGTACAAGGTACAGAAGATCAGTGGTCCGAGAGCGCGACCAGCCTGCCCTGCACAAAGATTAGCCTAGGATATATGACGGATAACGGAAGTAAGCTTACCGAAACTTCTGTGGTTCCCCAACTTGTTTCCTCTCTCGCCAGCACTTGCTTCGAATGATGAGAGACTGTTCAGACCAGTGACAACTGTAGCGCTTGTTACTGCCAACAGAGCGGCAGCGCCATAAAGTGCACCCTGTGTATGCACTCGGCCAAGCATCACGAAAGCGATTGCAGCGCTGACGACTCCCATCTGAACGACCTTCAACGGGTGCATGCGTCGGACAACAGAGCCCTGAAGTAGCGAGGCAATAAGGCCAATGAAGCCAAGAAGCTTGCCGGAGTCTTTCGCTTCATACGAAAAGAGGTCGTACGTCATGAATGGAAGCGAGAACTCCATACCACTGAAGAAGAGGATGAACGTGAAGTGTGTTAAGTTCAAGAGGGTGTGCGAGTTCGTTCGTACGCGTGCTTTCGGAAGCTCGTCAGTCTTCGCATGGCCATTTGTCGTGCCATTCTGCTTCGCGGTCCGCGAAGGTAGCGTCTCTGGAAGGCTGATGTAGAGGTATATGGTCTCGGTGACAATCAAGAACAGCGAGAAGCCTGCCGCCGTGGCGAACGGATTCGTCTCCATAATCTGCAATGTCGAGAGATACGCGCCCAGCGCTGGCCCGAATGTGAATGCGATGCTGAAGCACACGCCCACGAGCGCCATTGTAGCTCCTCGCTGGCTGTCGTCGCTAATATCGGTCGCTATGGCTATTGCAAGCTGGACATTGCCTTCGCTCAGTCCTCCGACAATTCGGCTAGCCAGAAATGTTCGGAAGTCCGTCGCTGCGACCCAGAGCGCGACGCTGAGGATGTTGCCAGCCATTGACCACAGCAGCGCCGTGCGTCTACCATATTTGTCCGAGAACGTGCCAATCGCGGGGGACGCCACGGCCTGGCATAGTGAGAAGAGTGAGCCGAGCGCGCCGCCTAGTAAGACAATGTCGTAACGCGAGTTGATTGGTTTCGCGAACGAGTTCTTGTACGTGTTGAGTCCAGCGAGGATCTTCGAGAGCACCGTGTTCGGATCGTCGGTCTCATGGTTGCGGTAGAACTCGATGAGCTTGGGGAAGAGGGGTAGAATGAATGTGAATGATATCTGGGACGTGTTAATTGGGTTTGCATGACAGACATCAGATGGGATGACGTACCAAATCAAGAAGTAGCGAAATGAACAACACCCTCAAGACCTTCTTGCGCAGTACCGCAGACACTGGTAGTGATCCTGGGGCCATGGTGATGCTCTTGCCTCAGCAGAAAGGCGCCAATGTGGGAATATTAGTTGGTGATGACACCGTGGATGTCCACGGTCGATAGATTAATTGGCGTCCGGGTAGGTGGGAGAAGAGAACACTTTAGCACGGCCGTATCGGCTTCATGGACTATCTATAGCACGCGAGAAGCAATATACAGAGAGCCCACATGTGCGCAAACCTTAAGTTAGGTCATGACGGAGATGGACCGGTCGCCGTCGTGAAACAGCTGACTGGTGTTGTGGATGTCCAATGATCGCCCCGAAGCTGGATATGGAAATGTGGCCTGCCAAAGCAGCGTCTTGAAACATATACGGTCTTTCCTGAAACAGGTAAGCCAGCTGCCTTTGATAGGCAAATAATGGAGTCTCGGCTATGAGTTGTTGCATCATACTGGTTCGCAGCTCGCGCGGCGTGTCCTTAGTGCTGTCAAAGTGAGGTTCGAAATGCAGTCGCTCTTGGAACCGAGGCAGTCGCGCCATCCCCGCGGTCACCAACGATACAACCGTAGGCCAACCACAGCGCGATGATCAGTCATATTCATCGAGCATCTACTGGGCCCCGAGTGCTGTTCTTGGGCATTACAACATTCGACAAGCGGTAGACGAAAAGATGGGCGACCCTGAAGCAGATCGGAAGAAGGCTATGGCAGCTGTGAGAGCGATGTTTGAGAGATACAAGCTCCTCGCGTCGCGGAGACCACCAGGTCATATAGTGAGCTAACAGATGTCCTTCAAGAGTAAAGCCACTAATGCCTGCTAGGATTTCGACCGTGAAGTCATGGAGAGCCTGGAGCTTGTGGACGCTGGTCTTGACGGAACGTGCACCTACGAGCTGACCATTGTACCCAACTTCTCTAACTTGAACAGTAAGTTAATACATGGAAACGTTCATGGATAGGATTGACGTCATCGCAGATGTCATGCATGGCGGTGCAGCAGGTGTAAGCAGAGTCGCATGTACGAAATGCGTGTGAGACGTACACTGACTTCGTACATTTCCCTCTAGGTCATTTTCGACATGGCCACGACATCGGCACTATGCCAACTCGCACGACCAGGTCGCTGGGAATTCATGGGTGGTGTGACACGGTCACTGAACATATCTTATCTCAGGGCCGTTCCAATCGGCACTAGAGTCAGACTGAACAGCAAAGTGATCGGGGCCGGCAAGCAGATGGCCATGATCCGCGGAGATATGACAAGTCTTGATGGCAAGACAGTATACTGTACAGTCGAGCACCACAAGGTGAATGTGCCGACACAGCCGGAGCATCTGGCTGCACGGATACCCTGGGACGATGAGTTCGACAAGGAATGGAAGAGAGCAGAAACAAAGGAGAAGAGTAAGATGTGACCAGATGGTGTGAGAGAGAACGTAGAGATCTGGTAATGGCTATAAGCCTTTTGAAGTTTGTACAGATATCGACTCTGACCCAATATAACGCCACCCAATGCTTGCCTCCGCCTACATGTACATGATCATCTACTTTCGCTTGTTGAACTTCTTGGATTCTGAACACAGTTAACATTCACTTCGAATCTGCTCGTGACCTAGACTTACCAGCAGCAGTGCGCTTCTTCTTCGGCGTGCCCTTGCCTCTCGACTTCGCAACGTTCAAATGCTCGAGCCAGTCTTCCTCTTCCTCGTCTATGATCTCATTCTCGGGGTAGAGCGACCGCAATTGACTGATAGTTCCTATCCGCGGTGGGTAGTACGATGCGACTGAGGGGCCCTTGAGGCGTTGGTGCAAGATGCGCGATCCGAGACGGAGGCGTTCGGGGTTGTATGTCGTGCTGAAGACTTTGCATTGAACCTGTGCATGTTAATGGGAGTACGCAGACGAGTTTGAAAAGCGCATACCCGCATCAGATCCAGTATCCGCTGCCGTGGGACCGCCATTGTGTGCGATGCCGTTGGTTGTCGGTGACGCGCAGTGAACGAGTGCTTCGAATTAATGTCTTGGCATGAAATGTCGGACCTCCGAGAGCTCAATTAACTTTCTGAACTTGTCGTCTCCACAACATCACCAACATCACCACCGCATTTATACTCAGCATGGCGTCCCAGAAGCGCGGGAATAGCTCTAATCATTACGGCGACAGAAATCAGCATTTCAACAAGAAGCAGAGGTCCGATCAGCCCCCGTATGGCAGGCCCGGCTATACTACATTAACAGGAGCTTCAACATCTTCACCTGCCCGCCCAGAGCCAGCACTATCAGCAGCAGAACTACAAACAGGCCTAGTATCACTACTGGACCGATTCGTCGCAGCCGAGACCACACCAATGGCAGACAAAGATATCCTTCACCACGCCCAAGAGCTGCGCACGCTCCTCAACGCACGCAACAACCCCACATCCACCGAAGCCCAGCGCGAGCTAGACGAAAAGCGACCAAACAAAGCTGCCAACATCGCTATACCCGCCTACATCCAGCGCACCGTCCAAGCCTCAAAAGACCTGCCGCCCCTCCCTCCCATCTCCGAGCCCCACCTCCTCGAAGCCGTCTTCACCCACCAGTCCATCCACAAGGCGAAAGTGAATGGCCACCACGTCGCCGGTATGGACGTCGATTACGAGCGTCTCGAATTCGTTGGCGACGCGTACATCGAGCTGCTCGCTACACGCTCACTCTACAACCGCTTCCCTCACGTCGATGTCCCAACGCTGAGTTTCTGGCGCGAGCGACTAGTCGACAATCTTGCTCTGGGCAAGTTTTCGGACGCGTATGGTTTCCCGGACCGACTGCAGTACAAGGACATATACTGGGAGTCGGGCTCGAAGGCGTGGAGAAAGGTCGTCGCCGACATATTCGAGGCGTACGTCGCAGGCGTCATTCTCTCGGATCCTGTCAATGGCTTCAGCACGGCGGAGAAGTGGCTCGACGAGCTGTGGGCGCCTCAAATGCTCGGGTTCAAGGAGAAGGTCGTGGAGAACCTACAGGCGAGAGACGACTTGCTGAAGATGGTCGCGATCCAGGGCGTGAGTCTCAAGTACCGCGAGGAGCGGCCGATGAAGCAGGAGCAGGGTATCCAGAAGTACTTCATGGGCGTCTACTATACCGGCTGGCAGTACAAGGACGAGTGGCTGGGCAGTGGGGAGGGTCAGAGCAAGGCGCAAGGAAGCGTTGCGGCTGCTGCTGATGCGCTGAAGCGTAACGGCGTTGTTTTGCAGGACGCAGCGCGCCAGAAGAACGAGCTACAGGCGACGAGGGCGAAAGATCGCGAGGAGAAAGAAAAGGCTGAAGCGGCGGAGAACGGCACAGGTGAGCAAGGTAATGCGGTGCCCAAACCATCTACCACAAATGACGACGACGGAGAGAGCTACAGCAAGAAGCGCAAGAGCGATGATGTCGAAGAGTCGCTGGACAAGAAGAGCAAGAAGAAGAAGGAGAAGAAAGAAAAGAAGGAGAAGAAGCGCAAGGCTGAGTCTGAGGAAGTCTCTTCATGAGCGATGCTGAATACGTTCGCAACACACTATACCCATCGCTTCTAGCGACCAGCGACTAGCAAACACTAGTCTTTTAGATCTAAAAGTTTCTTCATGTAGGTGGAGGTATGTATCATGTAGGTACCTGTCTCCTATCTCAGCGTCCTCAAACATCAAACAAGATCTATATACATACTTCATCAGCTACTATTTCCCTATTCGCTTTGTCTTCACGTGTGAGCCCTTTTAATCTAGCCTGAACGCCATTTAAGTCAATGCATGCCATCTACTTCTTCAACGCCCGCCCCGCAATGTCTTTGCGAAACTGCATCCCCTCGAAATGTATGCACTCCACGCCCTTGTACGCCTTCGCAACCGCTTCTTCAAGCGTCGGCGCCGTAGCCGTCGATGCGATGACGCGTCCGCCCGCCGTCTTGAGCGTGTTATCTTCCGCATCGAACGTCGTGCCCGCGTGAAACAGGACCACATCTGCAATTTCCATTAGCCCCAATCCCTTCCCCAAAACTCGTCACATCACACAACTTACCTTCCGGCGTCTCATCCAACCTCATAACCGTCCCCTTCTCATAACTCCCCGGATATCCACCCGCAGCCACAACCACCGTCGCCGCCGCCCTCCCTGACACCTTGAGCTCCACATCCCTCAATCTCCCCTCCGCACACGCCACCATCACCGCCGCCAAATCGCCCTCCATAAGCGCCAGCAAACTCTGCGTCTCAGGATCGCCAAAGCGCACATTATACTCCAGCACCTTCGGCCCCGTGCTCGTCATCATAAGCCCCGTAAACAGCACGCCTTTGAAGATATATCCCTCCTCGCGCATGCCGTCAATAGTAGGCTGCAGAATCTCGCGATCGATGGTATCGAGTACGGATTGCGGTGCTATGCGCGTGGGCGCATATGTTCCCATTCCGCCTGTGTTGGGGCCAGTGTCGTTCTCGCCGATGCGCTTGTGGTCTTGTGCGGGCGGTAAACTCTTGATAGTGTACCCGTCTGTGAAGGTTAGGATACTCAATTCGTCGCCCTCGAGAAACTCCTCAATCACCACCTCGTCGCCCGCGGATCCGAATTCTTTATCGAGCATGATGTCTCTGAGTGCGTTTTGCGCTTCGGTTTTGGATTGCGGTATGAGGACGCCTTTTCCGGCTGCGAGGCCTGAGGCTTTGATTACGATGGGGTGAGAGATGGAGGAGAGGTATGTGGATGCGGCGGCGTGCGAGGAGAAGTTCTCGTAGGATGCGGTTGGGATGTTGTGCCGTTTCATAAAGTCTTTGCTGAAGGTCTTGCTACCTTCCATGCGTGCTGCTGCCTCACTCGGTCCAAACACTTTTATCCCGTCGCCGCCGTTGTCCTGGAAGTAATCCACTATGCCGGCGACCAGCGGAGCTTCGGGGCCAGGTACGAGGAGATTGACATTGCGTTCCTTGGCGAATTGGACGAGGCCTGCGAAGTCTGTGTCGCGGACGGAGGTCACGTTTGTGACTTTGAAGGGCGAGAGCGTCGCGGTGCCGCCGTTGCCTGGGCACACGTAGATGTGTGCGACGAGGGGGGATTGCAGGAGTTTCCAGGCGAGGGCATGTTCGCGGCCGCCGTTGCCGACGAGGAGGACGGTGAGTTTTTCTGCCATGGTTGTGTGTGGGCACTTGTTGGAGGAGTTCGTGCTGTGATGGATACGCGTGAACTTTTTTTTTGGGAGGGAAGGTGCCCCGCCGTGGGGTAAATGCAGGGATTGGAATGGGTGAGGTCATGGCAGCGATCAGGTACCACAGGGCTGAACTGAACTAAGATATTTGAATTGTTGGCAATGCATCGTTCCAATTGAAAAGTCTATGGGTATCATGTATCATCCATCGTAGCTCACTCTTCTCCAGTGCTCAAGAACAGCTCAATGACCCTAATCATGCGCTCCTTCCTCGTGGCCTTGTCCTTCTCCTTCATCTTTGCTTCCTCTTTGCATCTAAACAGAGCATCTACAAATACAACAGCATAATTTCTGGTGATCAGCTGCCTGATTGCCACCTCAGGGACTTTGCTCAGCGTCCTACGCCTGACCTTCACCTCAGGACTCGCTGGTAAATCCATGCTCGCACGTGGGGTTTCAGGCTTCGGCTTCGACGCTTCAACGATCTGGTTCGTGAGGTTCTGTAGGAATGAGAGAAGCAAAAGAAATGTAGCGTTGTGGCTGGGTGCCGCTGCGAGGATCTCAAGTGCCCACATCTTCTCGTCGTCGGTGGACAGGACCTGTCTTGACCTCTCGCGTGTGGTGAGACCTTCTTCCAATCTCTCCCACAGGCTCCTAGTGATCACACCATCCGTAAGGCTCGACAAGAATGTGAGGAGAACTTCTGCTAGTAATTCTACTCTGTCTTTGGTCCGTGTTTCGGGGTCGAACGCTTTGGCGAACGGTGTGTCGCAGTCGAGTGCGTCGTACAGGTCTGCGAGCTCTTCCTCGCGGTAGTGATGCTGTGCATTGAGGTTCTTGTGTGACTGAACAAAAGGCCATCCTGCATTGTCCTTGAACGGTGCCCTCTCCCCATCAGCCTTCGTCATGTCCCACTCGGCTAGTGCACGCTCCGTCATGTCTTCTATCGCTTCGGTCAGCCGAAACACTTCCCTGGGCACGCTCCATTTTACCTCGTCGTGGTCCGGTGTCTGATGCTGCAGCTTCCGAATGCCACCTTCGGGAATCTTTACGAGCTTGTCGATGGTGCGAGCAAGCGTAGAGGGAAGCCAGTGTGCGCGCAGAGGTAGGAAGTGATCGCGACCGTCTTCGACGCGAAGCACCAACACTTCTTCGAGGGTGTTTGCGCCTTCATTCAGGCTACGTACGGCGCTCACGTTCTCGATCTTCAGCCTGAGCTCGGCGTTGATGACTTCAGCAGGAGCTAGAGTGTAGCGCTCGTGCACATCGTCAGGCTTGGGCCTGTCGCGCTTGTCCGGCTCTCGATCGAAAGTGACACTCAGCCACGACGGGAAGGGCCCAGAGTCTTGCTCTTGGTCGACGGGTCGGTCAGCGAAGCCAAAGATGGCAGGTACACGTCCGGTATTTGCAATGGTCACAGCGCGCCTCTTCGATTTGCCGAATTTGACATCCCCGAAGTCAACGCCTTCAAAGTTGCTGTCTGTCTTCTCTTGCTCCTCGGTTGACGGAGATCCAGTGGCACGATCGACGACGACCGCAATAGACGGCCGGCCTTCGTTCTCTTGGCGGTCTAGTTCGCGCACTACTTCTGCATGTATCGCAGTCTTTAGTTCAGGCACGACAGCATCATATTTGAGCGAGAAGACGGCGTCCAGAGGTTTGTGGTCCGAGCTCAGTACCCGCATGTGGGTCGTGTAATATTCGAGCAGAAGCTCGTCGGACAGGCCGTCCTTGGTTGTAACAGCCTCGGGCTCCGGGTCCTCATCTTCATCGTACTCATCGACGGCATTGTTGTCGCCATCAGTCTCTGGATCGTAGTCGAACAGGATATCCTCGTCTCCAGCTAGGTCCATGCCCTTGGCTCGCATCTCCTCGTCCCTCTTGTGGGCATCCTCTTTCTCCTTGACCTTTGCATCATGGCGCTGCTTTGATGCACGCGTTCGATACAGAATGCGGTCGCACCAGCTTGGACATCGCCGCTTCTCGCTCGAGTCGAATACACCGACCTTGCCAACGTCGTATTTGTAAGTGGGTAGGAAGCGAATGGGCCCTTCCTCCCACCCGTCATGAAATGCTGCTCCCTTAGTCATCTGCTGGTGAAGCTCGTCATGGGGTAACAAAGACGCAATGGTTGTCTGTAGAGAGGCAGGGTCCAGCTCAGGAGGAGTTGTCATCCTGTCTATCTCAGTAGACGCCTTGGAGCCGTGTCCTGAGTCACCAGATGTTGAGGGCTGCCCTTCGGCGTCGTGGTCCAGGTCTTTGGTGTGAACAGTGAGTAGTCGGCGTACATCATCACCTGGCATGCCCTCGAGGCGGTAGTTGAGGTCACCAAACCAAAACGCAAACTCTTCGTCACCCAGACCTTCTCCCTGCGTTGGCGTGGAGCCTAGTGCGTCTGTGATGGGGTCGAAGCGAGTCCTTGAGTTGACCTGAGCAGCGTCCCAGTTCCGGCGGTCCAGAGACGACTTATCGGCTCCGGCTGCGAGGTGGGAGTTGATGAAGACAAGTCGCGTGGTCTCGCCCAGCACGATGCGGGTGGTGACGGCGCCCTTGTTGCCCATGTAGCCCATCAAGCCCGTGCCCACACTGGTCGTGCTGACGTTCTTGATCTGTGGGAAGACGTCCGGCGAGGCATAGATGACGAGCCACAAGCCGATAAGCTGCTGCTCCGACACCAGCTGGTAGCCCTTGGGCAGCGCTGCTTCGAGGGACGCCTTCCACTTCTTTGCGGCCGAGGGGTCGGTATAGGGCCGCAGCGCTTCCGTAGCCGACGTGATGTCCACAATCTCCTGCAGGCCAAGCACGTATATATCAACGTCCTCCCCTCCCGGCACCGAGCCAGGGTCGCGGTGCGGTACCGAGGGTCGGGAGGGCATGAAGCGTGTCTCCTGGGCGTCCACTCTCTCTCTATGGCCTGCGCTTCCTCGGTCGTTCGACACGCCCAGCCCGGCCATAGCCTCTTCCACGCCCTTCCCCTTTGCGAACCATGCGCCGACATCCTGCTCGGTGCCTTTCTGGGCGCCCGTGTTCCAGCTGCCTACTTTGATGCGCACGTGTTTGGATCGCGTGTACTCGTCTCGGCGGTTGTAGAGGGCCTGGGAGAGAGACACCTGGTGCGTGGTGATGGACGCCGAGCTGAGCGAGCGGGCGTCTGGAAATGCGCCGGGGATCTGGGCGTCGAGATAGCCCGCAGAGCGCACCGAGGAGGCGGCATTGGAAGGCATGGCGGGGTACGGGGACAGGCAGATTACGGCGGCGGTGTGTGGGAGGCAGTGGGTCAGCCCATGTTGACAAGCACTCCAAGCGTGATCAAGCAGTGCTAGGGAGCAATCTGACTGAAGGCAATGACGATGGTGGGCTGTGTACAATGTGGGGCCGTAGCGGTAGCTCCCTGCATATTGGCGGCATCCATCAATTGATAGCTCCCCCACGTACCTGACTATCTTTCTCTCCACCACCACATCCACCACATAATCACTGCTTCTACTACATACAAACATTGCCAGCCCACTATAGCTATGGCACCCCACAAGTCCAGACCACGCCCGCAGGCACACCCACAGCCCTCCGACTACGAGACCGACGCGCCGCCGCCCGCACTCGACATGCCACTGCCGCCGCCGCGCACCAACGAGGAGCAGAACTTGATGGTGCTGCGCCGCCACTACCCCGACATCACCGCCCTCGAGCACGTGGCCCCGTATGCCGCCCTCTACAACTACAACCTCGAGACGGAGCTGTGGGAGAAGGTCGGCACAGAAGGCACTCTCTTCCTCTGCCGCCTGGCTCCTTCCTCCACCAGCGCTGAGCGGTACTGCGCCGTCATCCTGAACCGCCGCGGGCTCGAGAACTTCTACTTCGAACTCACTAGCAGCGAGAACCTCGAGTTCACCGACCCGTACGTCATTCTGCAGGGCGCCCAGGTCTTCGGCCTCTGGATCTTCGCCGATCCACCGCCCATGTCCACCGCCAATTGCCGCATCGAGACCGCCAACAAGATGATGGAACTGGCAGCGAAGGCGAGAGCCAGTCGCGAGACCGAGACCAAAGGCAGCAACGGTGCGAGTCACATACAGGAACCGGTGGACGCAACCTCCCTTCCCATGGGTCGCCAGCTCTCTCTTCGCGAGCTCTTCGGCCAGCAGCGTGAGCAGGATGCCGGCTTCAGCGCCTACAGCCACAACAGCCACTCAGCCCCGAGCCAGTCTCAGCAGCCGAGCGGTTACGCCACAGGCCCAACACAGCAGGACATTCTTGGTCAGCTTTTCATGAAAGCAAAGCAAGATTATAATGGCCCTGGCTGACAGGTCGTTTTTCTAGTCGAGACTACCAGCATGACCGAAAGACCGAGGCTCACAGGCAGTGCGATTTCAGCTTTGCAAGACCTTGTCTAGGAGGCGGAGGCGACAAACGGCGTAACGACACAAATCAGTACGACGGTAGAGCGACGTGCAGAGATCCCTGAAAATTGGTATGACGAGATTTCTTCCGACGAAACAGCTTCTGGAGACACTACTGGCGAGGAGGATGGTTCCAGCGCCATCGAGCACCCCGAGACGACATTCTATTCAGGGATTACCTCTCCGGGGCGAGCAGAGACTCCTGAAGACAAAGACCGTTACGATATGGCGCCTATTTTCGGCGGCGAACACAGTCCTAGCTCATCTCAACACTCTGACACAACATCCGAATCACACGAATTCCAGACTGCAGATGAGGGCTCAGATACTGGTGAGGGCGGTCATCTACGCTTTGTCCGCTGGAAGCTATTGCGGACACCCCCAGCAGTACTCTTTCCATGTTGCCCATCGAGTCTTCAACCTGACAACATACTGTGGAGGATTGGTGAGATCGACCACATGCAGCCGCTCTCTGCAACTTCAAGATCTGAGAGTGTGGTCCATGAAGGAACGAATGCACGAAGTAGGTGCACCTGCTAGCAGCAAGCTTCTCTCGTGAGCAGCGTGGAAGCTCTGTTGGGACAAGGGGTATAATTTGGCGTATCTTTGCTCAGTATTGAGCAGGTCGATAGCCACGTACATTCTCAGGGCGAGCACCCAGTTCAAACCAATGTTTTAAAATGCTCTGTTCCCACATGCATGGCCAACTTGCTGTCTATGTACGTACTCTGACGTGAATTCAAAAGCGAATAAATTTTCACGTTTTGTTTGTGTGTCAATCTTCAGGGCACGCTGAACGCCAGTATCAGTGATTCAAGAAACATCATCCTTCGCATCTCGTTCACCTCACGACGACAAAACTAGCACCCTATCTCCCTCCAAAAAATGGTAATCGGCCTTAGTCTGAAGCTAGTCTAGCGGACCAAAAACCAACCAACCACGCACCACGCTAGTCTTTCTGCGCGCTATTAAAACCTCCGTCCAAACCCCCAACTCTACACCGTCCATCCCTCCCAACAAATCGCCTTTTCCCCAAAAATGTCTACACCCCCAGCATCAAAGATCTACCTCCACAGCCCCCACGAGCTGGGCCGCAAATCCGCCAAAACAACCTACATCATCTACTTCCTAACCGGCAACCCAGGCCTCGTGGAATACTACCGCACTTTCCTGACGCATCTATACGGCCTCCTAACGCACGACACAGCAAGTAACCGCGACACCGAGTTCCAAGTGTACTCGCGCTCGTTCTCGGGCTTCGAGCTTGACGCCAAGGAAATTAAAACATACAAGTACCGCAAGGAACCGCCGTATGGGCTGCAGGACCAGATTCGGCATGCTGAAGACGATGTCGTGGAACTTGTCGAAGATGTGAAGGATAAGGGCGGGAAAGATGTGAGGGTTATTCTGGTGGGTCATAGTGTGGGGAGCTATGTTGCGCTTGAGATTGTAAGGAGGCTGCGGGCACATGGGATGGCGGGCGAGGACTTTGATACGAGGATTTGTGGTGTTGTGGGGTTGTTTCCTACGGTTGTGGATATTGCGCGGAGTGAGAGTGGGTTGAAATTCGCTGTAAGAAATTCCCTCCCACCTCCATTGGGAAACGTACTAATCACATGACCACCCACAGCCCTTTCTCAAAAACTCAAACTTCGCCCTCCTCATCTCAATGTTCGTCAGCCTCTTAACAACCCTCGTCCCCCTCGCCCTCCTCACCCGCCTCGTCACCTTCATCACCAGCTTCCCCACCGACGCCGCCCACACAACCGCACTATTCCTGCGCTCACCCCATGGCGTCCACCAGGCGCTCCACATGGCCCGCGACGAAATGTTCCAAATCGACACCGACATCTGGGACGAAGACGTCTGGGGCGCTGCGGCCGACGAGCCGCAGTCCAAGCACCCGCACCCACGGCCTACGCTGCGCTTCTTGTTCGCGAAGAAGGATCATTGGGTGGCGGATCAGACGCGCGATGAGTTGATCAGGACGAGGGGGAGGTATAGTGCTGGAGGTAGCGTGCAGGAGGTGGGTGGCTTGGGTGAGGGTGAGCATGGCTGGAAGCCGGTTATGGAGGTTGATGAGCGCGAGGGGTGGCCGCATGGGTTTTGTATTAGGCATGGGGTGCCGGTTGCGGAGAGGGTGGCGGGGTATGTCTGGGGGATTGTGGAGAGGGATGCGGGGAGGAAGTATGAATGAGTGGCCATTGTAAAGAATTGTAAGGATTGGATCTCATCCAGAGACGTTTACACATATAAGGAATTCAGAATACAACAAAACACAACACAATACCACCATTCAACACTCCCCCCTCCCCACCATCCCCCAAACATCCCCATCCCCCAACCCCACCACCCTCCCATCCCCATACC
>Ga0265797_10001208_pt1 | contig 46043 bp, 50 predicted proteins | sample P2T30metagenome_FD_192433 | JGI IMG/M metagenome (GOLD analysis project Ga0265797, IMG submission 192433) | Plant litter microbial communities from East Loma Ridge, Irvine, California - P2 T30 | ecosystem: Environmental > Terrestrial > Plant litter > Unclassified | place: USA: California...
ATGTTCATCTATCGACTCGATACAGTATTCCACTCTCAACAATACTATGTGCAAAATGGTATGCAATCACGCTCACAGCGTCAATGCGACCACCGCATATGCCTGGTACTAACAATCATCATCATACTCATCATGGTCATCACCACCACGCACCCACAATCAATGCCCACTACTCGGCTTCTTCTCCAACTTCTCCGCCCTCTCAATCCACTCCCTACCCACATTCTCAATCACCCTCCCCAACTCCTCCTCCACAAGCTCCACCACCTTCCTCCGCCTCTCATCGAGACCCACATCATCGTCCGCAGTCCTCCTCTTCCTCCCCACAACACTAGCATTCCGCGTACTCGGAATCCTCAAAATCTCCTCCTCCGCCTCAAACCCAACAGCCTCCGCCAGCGCACTCACGTAAGCGCAGAGGGTACTATACGCCGACGCCATCTTCTTATGCACAAGCGTCCGCTTCAGCGAACCCGTCTCGGCCGCCTGCGAGAGGCGGAGATCGTGCGCGGAAGTGTCGGCCTCGCCACCCGACGGAGCCTCTTGATGCTGCTGAGGCAGTCTGGCGGCGTGTTCGTTGCGCTCGCCGCCGGTTTCTCTTAGCTTTTTCGCAGCCGCCGCCGTCTGCTGTGCTGCCTTTTGCGCTTTTGTCGAGTCCGGCGCGCGGAATCTCGAGCCTGCTAGGTCGTGCGAGCAGCAGGGGATGGCGATGAAGGAGCTTTTGTTCAGGTAAGCGAGCAGCGGGGTCCAGGCTGTGAGCTCGTCGGCGTGGTTGGAGATTATGAAGGTGCCTGGGGTGAAGAGGCCGGAGTGCCAGGATTTGGCGGCGTCTTCCGTTGAGGTGTCCATGACGGGAGTAGTGCTGTTGTTTTCTTCATCACTGCTGCTGTTGTTGGGTCGTAGGATTTCCGGAACAAGAAGGGACTGGCGGAGGTGTTGACGGACTTCGGGCGGGAAGGTTGTCCAGGTTTTACGCTCGCGGGCGTCGAAGCCGAAGCCCGGGTAGCCTTCTGAGACGAGGATGTAGACGAGCAGGCCGTTGCCGCAGCCGATGTCGACGAAGCCGGGGAAGGGTGGTTTCTCGTTGGCATTGACAGCAGTGCCATTCTCTGGTTTCACTTCTCCGCTTTCGAATTGACGCTCGGCATCCTCTGCACCACCCGTGGCTTGCTGTTCCTGCTGGGCTCTCCTCGCCGTCGCAGGCACCTGATACATCTGCTGCCACAATTCCAGACAGAAAGCGGCGATGCCCAAGTCTTCGAAGACATGCTTGGACGGGTCCGTCACTTCCACCCACCCTTCGCTGAGTTTCCGCCCGTACTTGGCTTTCAGCCGCGCGTAGGTGTCTTGGTAGCTTTTCTGCGGGATCAGCCTGTCGTGGTGCACGCGTTTCTTGTAGCCGCCCAGTTGCCCTTGACCGTGCTTGTGGATCGTTTGCAGGAGCTTGAGGCCTGTGCGTTGGAGTTTGGAGTCGATCTCTGGGGAAGATTCGAAGGGGTTGTAGGAAAGTGAGAGGGTGCCGGTTCCGGGGCTTGGGTCGTTGGTTGTGGAGTCGCCGTTCATAGTCGGGCGGAAAGTGTGGCGGAACGCCAGTTTTGCCACTCGCGGATGATAGAAGGGTGTTTCCTCGGGCGAGGATGTGTGAGGTATGTACACGACAAGGTGTTCTTCGAGATCTTCGTTCGTCTCTTTCGCTTTGGACAGTAGGATGCAAGTCTGGACCAAAGGTCGGTCGAGTTGTTGGTTACGGGGAATGAGTAGTCGTACAATCACACGCGTTTGCTTCCATCCAGGGAGTTCGAAGGTCCTTGGCTTGTGATCTTCAGTGACCGTCGAAGTATTTTGATCAAGTCCAGTACCACTGTTTTCCGATCCGGTGTCGTGAAGGATGTCAGCACGGAATAGATAGGAGGAAGTGACGTTGGGGTTCTTGATGAAATTCAACATGACTTCCTCGAAGATACTTGCACCGAATGTACACGGCGTCTCCAAGACTGTGAGCCATGTTCCACCAGATGAGAGCTCAATGTCCGGTTTGGTGTTGGTGCGATCGATTGGCTGAAACTTGGAGGGGTCCGATGAAGAGGCTGACGTGCCAACCTTCGATTCTGCAAATTTTGTAGACAACGTTGAAACCATGTCGGGATCAATGGGTGAAGGCGACATTGTTCTTGAATCGCCTGACCGGATAACGCAGGGTGTGAGTTTTAGTTGCTGATGATTTGTAGGCAAACGTGAAGTAACAAAAGATTTAGGTACTGGAATGGCGGGCTATATGTATCGAAATGCCAGAATTTCTGTGACATGGCCAGAGAACTCGGAAAGAGTGCATACCAATTCTGGTACTGCAATCAAATGTCGTAGTTTCTACACTGATTCTACAATGATCGTTTTCGAAGGAGTGCAACCGGAATTCGAGACTATGTTGGTCTATTAGAAGGGTTCGATTCTGATGCTGCCTTCGAATTTATCTAATGAACGACTAAGGGTACGGGTCGCCACCAATAGAGACGGATTAAACACTGGACACTTCACCAACTTCCAATGTGACACTGGGTAAGTGCTTTCATCGGGGAATGTCTGTGCTTGCCATGAGAGCCATCACCGGAATAAAACGCTTTGAATGGTTGTACTTCATTAAAGTCTATCAACTTCGGATGCTGAATGTCGTGATGGGTCGGACCAAGAGCTTCTTCAGGTGCACAGTCTCACTGCAATAGAAGAAATCCCGAGAACTTCAGCACAAAGGTTCAGATGGTCGTTTTGGTGGTGAGAGTTGGGGCCAGAACACATTGGACGCTGATTCTAGTGGTGTGATGGGCGAAACAATTTCAATGGCCCGTTTTGAGGTGAGGTAGTTGAGCCAGAGAACTTCAGTGGCCTGATTTGTGGCAGAAAAGAGTGCAAAGATGATGATCAGATGCAATGCTAGGATTCGAACAGCATCGTCGCTGCACGCTGGCACTCGTGCATGTCTGAATCTCCTCCATCATACAAGACTTCGGCAAGGATAGCAGACCCATTTTCTGGGGTTTCCGGCTCGGAGCCAAGCGTGGTCTTCGCAAGCTGATCAACCATGTCCGCACCCATATCTGCTGTTGCGGTGTGTGAATCTTCGGCAGATGGGGATTGCTCGTCGTCGGAAAAGGGGTCGGGGCAATACGGTGCCCAGCAGTTTGGGAGGTTGTAGGCGCAGGTGTTACTTGGCTGCCCATCAGCGGTTCTAGGGACGGGCGCTTTTGGGCGCAAGCTGTAGCTGAAGGCATGGGGAGCAGGCAGAGTGATCCAGGCACCTCCCTCGTAAAGATATGTCACCTCGTTCATGATCATGTCCCAGGTTCTTGTAATACATGGACCTCGCCATACTACGCCAGGCGTTGACCTCTTGGGTCGAAAGGACTGCAACGACGCTGTCGCAAGCATAGGTATCACGACGGGTCCAACTCGGCAGGGTGCAAGTGCGCACATTCGTCGTTGTTCTTGCATTCGTCATTGATGTAGTGAAAGCAGATTGCATCCAAGTCGAAGTCAACATAGTACCAGCATTTGTAGTCGCCTTCATGTGCGCATACGGCTTTTGGGTAGTGCCAGCAGACTTTGTCTTCCTGTACAGGTGCCTCGTTGTTCGACGTCGATGTCCACATTGTTGTGATTGTGATTGTGATGTGGATTTGGTGGGTGATGGTGTTATCGTTGAGCTGGCGGACGGGTGTGGTTTGGTAGCTGCGGATGATATGAGGTAGAGGTCAATGGAGTGTGCGGCGAGACCAATAGGCGTCGTCGGTCGAGTAGGCGATTGTATTTGCCGTGGTCAGCGAGGGCGATGTCCTCGTTGTCGTTGTGGTGGAGATAGAAGCTTTGGGGTTGCGCGCTTGGAGTCGGGTTTGATGGACAAGGTACTTGGGTCTTCAGCGGTTGTTTTCTGCAAGAAGGATGCTTGTGGTATTGTAGTAAGATTGGATCATAAATCAAGCGCGACTTCATCTTCCTCAGATCTGCCGCCAAGCCAAATCATCGCATGTGATCGCGATCCCTTGACTCCCTTCTCGCTCGCCTCGAAGTCCAGCTCCCAGCGTTCGTGTAACTTACACTATAGTCCTGTAGAGTTCCTCTATCATGTTGTATACTACCGCTCCGAGCGCATGTCCGCCGCGGTCCTCTCGTCACCAGCAAAGTTCCCGATGTGGCCTCAACCGCACCGCTCACTTCTTCTCGTAGTAGTGTGCCATCTCCAAGCCCGCCCTCTTGAAGCCACATTTGACATAGAAGCCTTCGTTCGCCTCCGAGCAGTCGAGGATAGTCTTATAGCAGCCCACGTTCTCCGCGACAAAGTCCAGCGCCTGGATGATCCGCAGACCGAGCTTCTTGCCCTGCTGGTCCTTTGCGACAGCAATGTCTTCAATGTGGCCGACGAGGCCGAGGTTGTGGATGCTACAACAAAAGAATCGCGCCAAAGTCAGCAATTCGCTCAAATCCGAAATGTCCTTCCAATATTCCAGGGAAAAGGCAACTTACAATTTCCTCTCAACCAGCAACGCTCCTGTGCCTACAACTTTGCCCTCGCCGTCCAGGATAACTAGTACGTGCGTGCCAACTGCGGTGCCTCCGGTCTGCTTCATTTCGTCGAAGCGGGTCTCAAAGTCGGCTTGCGAGACTTCGCCTACGGTCGTGAGGACGCGCAGGACATCGAGGAAACCGGCCGAGTAGTCGCCGCGCTGGAGCGGACGGATGGTGTAGGCTTCTGGGAGAGCGGCAGCGACGGCGGGCGAGATGAGAGAGGCGGGGAAGAGGGAGTCGGTGGGAGCTTTGGTGGTGCCGTTCATGGTTGCGGTGGACTTTTGTGTTGTGGTGTTGTGTTCCGTTGTCTAGTGGGGTGGATGGGTGGGGGTGTTGAGAAGAAGGTAGGTTGTGAAGGTGTTTACTTAGGGAGACAAGGTATAACAGACGTTTCAATGGCTTAGCCTGACTGTTGTACTACAATTGTTACTCGAGCACGCGTGGCTCGTTCGATCGAAATAAAAGGCATGTGGCCAGCCCATACTGCTGTGTACGACGTACGTCTGTGCATGGTTCCTGGCGCGACTTGCGGCTTGGATGGACCCTTCTCGAGCTCTGCCGCATTCTATTCTTGGAAATGCGAGTTCTCAGCTGTTTCGAGACCCTTGAAAGCTACATCAACCACATGTTCAATCTTTCTGAAGCTAGTTACGAGATCGTACTGCCATCTTATGTATCGTTCTAGTCCTATGGTCCAATCAATAACGAGGGATTCACTAGGTTGATAGCATTTCGCTACCTAGATGGTCGAATTTGCTTGATGCTACAGCTAGCATTGCAGAGACTCATCGTGTTGAGATGTGACTTCCGCGCCTCCTCCGGAGGCTGGTTTCCTGGATAAACAGCCATTGTTTTACTCGATCAAAGATCCTTAACTCACCGCTCGCCTTCGATCCTTGGATTTACCGGGCATCTTTCTGGAAGCTCATCCACATGGCGACCCGTGTTCTTTTGAGAGACTTGCCAAATTTGGTGTTTCCCAGTTGCGAACCCTCCAGCCTGAGCGATGGGGAACTTGACGTTGTTGCCGGAGAGTCGGCAGAAATCAAAGAGCAGCGCGCATCGAGGCAGAGATCAGCACGTGCAGGCAGTACAAATGCACCATCCAGTCCACTTCGCAAAAGATCGTGTCTACAACTGCCTGTCCACATGCTCGAAGGTCTCGTTTGCCGAAGAATTGTGCGACCTGATACTGTTTCTCTTCCTAGCTACGCTCTCAATCAGCCAAAAATCGACTGTTTCCATATCTTGGTATTCCTTATGACGCCGTACACCATGCTCAGAACGCTTTTGCAATAAACACCATCTCTCTCAGTCCCTCGCATAAGTAATCTTCCCGCGCTTCGGCGCCTTCTCGTCATCGTCATCTTTTTCGGTGGCTCTCTTTTTCTTGTTTCCAGTCTTTCCGGTAGTGCCTGAAGTACTCTCTGCGCGAGACAAGGACGCGGGGACTGAACCTGTGGGCGTGGCTGCATGCGACGGTGTGTTTGAGTCTGTGCCTTCTTGCGCCTGTTTAACATAGTCAGCAACATGTTGGCGCATGTATACCCTTAATGTGCAGATCTCACCCTCATCCATCCCACAGAGCTTCGACTGAACACTCTGTCCTCGTCCCTTATGCGACCACGCCTTCTGTCGTCGGTTCCGCGTCCGCCCACGCTCACACCTTTGACCCACCCATCGAAGCCGCGGACAATATTTCCAGAGTTGCTCGTCTCTTCCAGATACGCGCCCTCGACCTTGAAGATCTGTTCTTCCAATGCGGCCAGCTGCTCGTCTAGTTTCCGCTTCTTGTCGAGGGTGCCGCGGAGGGTAGTGCGCAGTTGTTCATAATAAGGACGACCGGGTTGGTCAGCAGTCGCTGTGGAAGCATTTGCAGCGTCTCCAGGCGCCTTGTTCTCGGTCATGTTTGGTATCGGTATTGTGATCTGTCCATTGGGTGACGTGTGTTGTCGCGTTGCTCTCTGACATGTGAAGACGGCGAGTCGCGACGAGCATGGCCAAATCGGGTCTAGCGTGGCGTACCCGGTCTTGGCCCCAGCACTTAGTGAGAGCGACTGTACAGCAACCGACATTCACCATCTATCCCTGGAACTACCTACCTATGGATACATGTTATTTCAGACTGGAGCATGTCAGCAGCTGATGCATCCTGCCGTCACAAGTCAGCATACACGCAGCCAACGGCCAGAATACTGCAAAGATGGAAGGCAGCTGAAGCCGTCCGTCTGTTACACCACGTCTGGAGCTCCCCATCTCGAGGCTGAGGAAATTGTGTACTGCACTGCTGTGAGGCTGCAAGTTGACAGTCGTGACCTGCATCACACTACCTAGTCATACTTAGCATCACGACGAGGCTGTACACAGCAGCGACCTGCAAGGCTGAGCATGTGTACTGATGCAGGAATAGCGAGCAGTCGGCTTAGGATTGCGAGACAGTTCTCTTGACAGTTGCATCTGTGGTATTGGACCCAACAGCAATTAAGGCTTGCTGTCAGGTTTCAAAGCCACAGGCGAACTCACTTCGCACACGTCTGCCTCAAGAGGATCTTGGTCCGACCACTGCCGGCTCAATGGCAACATGTACTTGCTGCAGTGCAGGTACTGTATTCACCGGAGTCCACTATGCGGACCGAATCGCTGGTTTCAATGGGAATCTTGAGTCTTTGGCCCCGAAGTGACGGCTGCAAAGTTCTGAGATCCTGCATTATGCCTGCGACTAGTAAGATGTGCTGCGCCAGATCCCATTCCGGTGCTGCTGAAAGCTCATCCATGCATGATTTGACGTGCGGGCTATGTGATGTAGGTATCCGCAGCCAGAGAAGGTGCGTACTCTGCACATTACATACATAAGCCTTGCCAGGCTTATGTGCGCAGATTCCTTTCGAACTCACTTTCTGAAAGTAAAGTTGAGTGCTTTGCTCTTCCCGGATACCACCACAGATTTGACAGACTTCAACGAGTTGCAACAAGATGACAAAATTCTACGAAGATACCGAACCAATTGCGCTCAGCAGTGCTTTACAGTCAGATCCACCAGGACGTGGACACCCTCGCCTGAGCATCGACGGTGTCTCCGGATGGAAGTACCGACGCTTCTTTGGTTTACCACACTATGCCTCACCACAAACTCAATTGGTATTGGTCGCTTTTGTGTGTTTCTTGTGCCCAGGTACGTAGTGTAACGCCATCGGGCTCTGTTCTCCAAGGCTGATAGATCAAAGGCATGTTCAACGCTGTGAACGGCCTCGGTGCCGCTGGCCAATTCGGATCTGAGTCTGGTGCTTCTGACAACGCCAACAGCGCTCTCTACGCTACTTTCGCTGTAGTCGGGTTCTTCAGTGGGAGCATAACCAACAAGCTAGGCATCAAGACCGCAATGTCTTTTGGCGGTCTCGGCTATTCCGTCAATATCGCAGCATACCTATGCTACAATCACACGAAAAATGTCGGATTTGTCCTGTTTTCCGGATTTCTCCTTGGATGCTGCGCCGGAGTTTTGTGGAGTGCTCAAGGCCAGATCATGATGTCGTACCCGCCCGAGGCTTCGAAGGGCCGATACATTTTTACGTTCTGGGCCATCTTCAACCTCGGTGGAGTAATAGGAGCCTTAGTAAGCGATACACTTCTGCCAAAGGGCCAAATGCATTTACTAATTTCTCTTCAAGGTGCCTTTGGGCCAAACCATCCATGTTGACAGCGAAGGGCGTGTTACCGACGGGGTCTATATCGGATTCCTCGTACTCACCTTTGCAGGCGCTTGTCTCGCTTGGACACTAGTCGACGCGAAACAAGTGGTACGGACAGACAAATCACGCGTGATTCTACAAAAGAATCCCACCTGGAAAACAGAGATTCTAGGTCTTTGGGAGACCCTCTTTACCGACCCATATATCCTGTTCCTATTCCCGATGTTTTTCGCATCGAACTGGTTCTACGCCTACCAGTTCAATGCAGTGAACCTTCCAAACTTCAACGTCCGGACGAGATCTCTCAACAACGTGCTTTACTGGATCGCGCAAATCATCGGCGCCTCCGTCTTCGGATTTGCACTGGATTACGCTGGTCTCCGCCGGACCACACGAGCAGTACTCGCTTGGGTCGCATTGTTGATGCTAACATTTGCGATTTGGGGCGGAGGCTACTCCTTCCAGATGACATACGTTCGCAAAACAGAAATCGCAGACACTGAAGATGACAAGATGGATTGGTCGACAAGTGGCTATGTTGGGCCAATGTTTCTGTACATATTCTATGGCTTCTACGATGCAGGTTGGCAGACATGCGTCTATTGGTGAGTTTTCCTGCTCTTCCATGATTCGTTGACACATTCTGATCTATAACAGGTTCATGGGAGCGATGACAAACAACGGCCGTAAACTTGCGAATTTTGCTGGGTTCTACAAGTAGGTGTCTGCTCCGCCCTAATGCTATTATCCAAGATGCTGACCAAGTTCAAGGGGTATACAGTCCGCTGGAGCGGCTGTCTCCTGGCACCTTGACGCCAAAAAGGTGGCATACATGAGTATGTTCATTTCCAATTGGGTGTTACTTGCGGTCAGTCTGGTCATCGCAGCACCAGTGATGTTCTGGAAGATCAAAGACACTGTCTCGCTCGAAGAAGATCTGCGGTTCTCAGATGAGACGATGGAAGATGTGATTCCTCAGTATCAGGTGGACGGTGTTGGTCAGCCAAGGGCTCATCATGGAGTATAACTCATTTGGGCTCAGTGTCGCGGCTGGACGAGAAACTGGGCAAGTCGGTTGGCAACTTGCGTAGCAGGTTGGTAAAATGATCACTACCTGCAGCAAATCGGATAATCCTACAGTCTTACGTGTGTTCAACAGCTTTCAGCCGGTGCTTGAATTATCACCCCAGTGAGATTGCCCGCGCTTCGCCCTCAGCATCCGGTCATGGTTCAGTAAGCAGGTTATGAAATAGTAACCTGACACCTTTAATGCTCCAGATTCGCACTTGCCGGCGGAATATACGCAGTTTGGGATTTCCTCGCCGGTGCGTTAGTCCGGAGCACGTGATGGGCTGATTAAATCCTCTGGCAGAACAATACATCTCGGCCACGTTTTCGACCCTGCGCCATGCACATCCTCGCTACGTCGGGCTGACCACGACCACTGTGCATGTCCGGCGCCCCAGTTCAGTGGCTGGGTCCGTCCATTCACCGCCGAGCACATGTCAGCTCAGCCTTGCAAGCCGATCGCAGCCTTCGCAGCTTGCGTGGCCACGAGTGCAGCCCCAGTGGACCGACGATTCCGGTCGGCCGGTCTTGTGCCACGGATGCAGTCGAGAGACCGAGACCTGCTGCCAGCTAACTAAATTCGAAGCCAGGTGCCGTCTCATGCGACATGGGCATGAAACGGTATGATCAATTGCATTCCAAGGGCGCAAGATGCCTGCACCGACTTGGGCTTTCGATTTGCAAGGCGTACGAGCATTAGCCCACAAGTTGTACTGTTCCTGTAAGTTACTTACTCACAATTCCAATACACCGGTCGAGCCTAACACGCAACCAGGCCAGGAACCAACGAGTATATACAGACCGCTGGCGAGGAGTGTCAGGACGCTTCGAAACAAACTTGAAGAAGCGGATGAAGCCCTTGACGACGCTTCCGTTCGACCGGAAGATATCCGTGTGCTTCTTGCAGCTGGCGAGAGTAGAGATGTACTCAACAGGCTGGAACGATCATTGCATCGCAGGCGGAGTGCGGTTGTCAAGGCGGATGATGTAGGTGGAGACGTCGTCGCGGATCTTCTCAACGACATCGACGAGGTGACAAGCAGGCTTTCCCACGCACTTGAAGCTCTGGATCATTTGGGCGGCACAGGCCGTATTCCGCACAATTTTACGGGCAGTGGCAGCGCAGGCACGCAAACACCCAGGTCTTCATCGATTTTGACGTCAAGCAGCGATGACGGAAACAAAATGAGTGCTGGATCCAGCTCTTGGTCCTTCGGCTCAAGACCTACGAGTCTGTCGCACAGGCAGAGCGTTGATAACGAGCGTGCGCCCGTCTACGGACTCGAAGACGAGAAACAAGTCGTTGCTCCTCGCACTGCATCCAGCCCACCAGTTCCTTTCGACGGCTTCAAACGAAAGTTGCCGGTTATCAGAACTGAACATCAGGCCATGCAGTTCGCATACTTTGATCCTATGTCAGTCGACATTGACAGTGCGTCCTCGTTGATACTGAGCGGACAGCCGAGTCAACACAAAGACCTCTTGCCGGCAGTACCACCTCGCTCCTCTGCTCGTGTAGCAAAGTCTCCAATCGAGAAAGCAGCTGCTCCATTGATCGCTGCGACAAAGAATCGGCAGGACATGCTGGCTCAGGAAAACAATGGTAGTATCGGGAGGTCTACCTCGCTCCGGAGTGCAACACTGCCTGCACAAGCAGCTAAAATTTCTTCTCTTTCGTCGAGCAACAGCCTAAGATTCTCGCAGAGGTCTCCATCGATAAGAACGAACAGGGATGCCCACAATGGAAGCCCACACCACCACCGTTCATCTCCAGTTGCTCCCCTCGCGGAAGAGGAAGACTCGGAACAAATACCAGCGGAAGCGCCAGGGCACCACACGACTGAGCTTCGACTCAACGAGACCCGAACTACCACTTCCTATCGTCTCATCCCGATTCGTCCTCCCGCACGAATTTTGTCTCACTCAACACCAGCAGTAAAGTCAAGATATCGCGTCGTGAACTCTGAGGAGGCAGCTCAAGGCTTGGGACCATTTGCTTTGCCAGATGCCCAGAGTCCTCTATCTTCACCCGTGTCGCCACGGAGAGCGATACGATGGGCATCAGAGCCCAAGACCAGACACGTCTCCGAACTGGGCGTCACGCGCACGCAATCGGATCAAGAGATCATCGCGGAGTCCAAGCTAAACGAAGATTTCGCCAGCGCGATCATTTCCTCCTGGAACGCTGGATTATGGGACCAAGCAAAACACAACATCGAACTCCATTTGAGTCGGTACTCCGAGAGCAGAGACGATGGATTGAATAGGAGATTACATCACATGCTGGGTGCGATTGCCAGTCTCAAAGGTGAACCCGAACAGGCACTCCTTCATTTCATTTCGGTATTCTCGTCACCTGTCGAAGAATCGTGCCAATTAGATGCCGGGCACTGCGCTGCTGCATATTGGATGGGCGACATCTACGCTCTACTCAACCGCAGAACCGAAGCTTTGCTAGCTTACTCTATCGCCTCGAGGAACCCGCTTCTCCAGGACGCCAAATGGCTGCCGATGTATCAGCAGATCCTCGCAGAAAGGGAGACATGTCGTCGCGGAGAGACAAAGACCGGCGTCAACATCGACTGGCAAGACACACAAGACGACAAGCCCAAAACCGCCGACAGCATCCTCGACCCCAAAGTCCTAGCCCGAGACGTCGCAAGATCGCTCATCCAAGCAGACACACAGCCAGTCAGCTTCAGCCGCAAACTCGACCCGAACCGAAGCAGAGCAATGGCCTTCCACGACCTCGGCCTCCAACCCGGATCCTGGCAAGACAAACACGCCCTCCCCCTCGAAGCGACAACCCTAGAACCCTCCGGCCCATGGCCCCTGCCCTTCGACCCCTTCTTCGCCCTGGGGAACGTCCAGCAACACAGACTCCTCGGCGGCCCCGAAATTGACCTCCTGCAAGCCGGCCTGTCAGCAACCAAGCTCCCTAAGAAAAGACGGCTGGGCTTCAGCTGCCCGGACCTCCGGTGGCTCATCCTCACCCTGCGCAAATGCCTCGCGAAACTCGACATGGCGTGGTCCGAGGTGATGGTCGGGCAGAGCCCCAGGTTCGTCGTCCGGTATGCCGTGTCGGAAGCCGGCGTCGTGAAGACACATCTCTTCTCCGTGCCCGTGTATCGGTTGAGTTTCAGGCCTGGCTACGGCGTGGACATTTGCTCTGATGGGATCTGTAGTTCGAGGATCAAGGCTGTTGTGCCGAAGACTGAGAGGGGAGGAGTGCACGGCGACGAAGTCAAGCGGGTCAAGAGGATGGTGCGGGAGTTTTTGGAGACTGCTGCGAAGCGGGATGAGGCGATGGAGAGTAAGGCTTCGGCTTCTTCGCCTGCCATGAGATTGATGGTTTGACACACCCTGTAGAGGGGATTGACGATGATGATGATGATGATGATGATGATGGGATTAATGTAATTGGACTGCGGTCACGATGTCTATTGCCATCTGACATTTGATACTTGAGCCATTCGAATATATCACAAAGGAGAGAAACGTAAATACATGGCACTCGCATACTCGTCATAAAATCCCATATTTTCGTTGTCAATCATGAACCCAACCCAACCCAATCCATCCCATCTCATCCCAATTCAAGCAAGCAGCAACTTATAGCTCGCCACCTCGAAAGCTCTCAACTCAATCTCCAAACCCTCCTTGCCCAACTCGAGCTCTTCCAGCTTGTCTTCCAGCAAGTTGCACTTCCAAGCCTTCTTGACGTCCACCGGACCCATGGAAATGGTGCCCCTGCTCGTGCCGCCCAAGCTGTCGTAGACTCGGAGGATGACGTGGCGGCCCTTCTGGGGCGGCAAGCCGCCGTTGGAAGCGTCCTCGTCGTCTTCGCCTCGCTTGATGGTGTCGAGCACGAGGCTCTTGGACGAGCAGCTGTCGATCAGCTTGAAAGCTGAGAGCAGCTCCTTCGCTTTCGTCGGCGACGGGTGCGAGGCAATGCGGACGGGGTAGTTGAACTCATAGCCTGCGCGGATGGTGCGGGAGTCGAGCGGGCCAGAGTGCGGCATTACAGCCCATTTGATGTGGTGTCGGCCCATATCGGCGTGGGCATCTGGGGCCTTCGGGGCGCGTAGAAGACTCAAGCGCATCAAGGAGCCGCAGGTGGCGAAGCCGTATTTACTGTCGTTCAGCACACTGACGCCGTAGCCGTGTTCGCTCAGGTCGGCCCATTTGTGGCAGCAGACTTCAAACTTGGCCATGTCCCAGGAAGTGTTGTAGTGGGTTGGGCGACGCACGATACCGTATTGGGTCTCGTACGAGGCCTCGGTGTTGGTAATGGTTGTCGGGAATTCGACTTTGAGGAACTTCATCGTTTCCTTCCATTCAACCTCTGCTTCGACCTCGACCATCGAGGGAGAAGAGGTGCTGGCTGACAACGAGATGGTGGTTTTAATCCAGGACTTGTCAGAAATCTTGGTGGTGGTCGTAACAGCGGAGCGGAGTTCATGGTCTTCCACAATCTCAGTAGGACCCGAGGCGTGTAGCTCCTGACGCGAATTGAGGTGGAAGACCTCCACATCCCAAGCTTGCCAGTAAAGTGGTTTGTCATCGAAGATCACGAGTTGGTTAGCCTTGCCACCCTTGGGCAGTACTTCGCGCTTGGCCTTGATATCGTACAGACTTGTGATCACACCATTGTGCACCTTGACGCGCAGGTCATCGTTCTCGAGAACGAAGACGCCTGGTTCCGAGGAGTAGTCAATCTGCTTGCACCTCTTCTCATGGCCGCCCGTGGTGATGTCGGTGATCCTGCTACCCTCGTGAAGAACATGATTGTTCATGCTTCGAGATGCAGCCAGCGATGGTGGAAGGGACAGCACTTCATTGCGAGACCACCCCAGTGTGCTAAGTCCCACCAGAGACGAGCTGAGATCACTGGACGGCTCCTCAAATCCAAGCGCGTCCAGAGCACCGCTCAACAGGCTTTTACCTGTCTTGAAGACCTTGGCGTACAGCTCGTCCGAATCGTCATAACACATCTCGATACAGCTACCTGGCAGGCAGTCATGGAACTGGCACAACAGGACATTCTCCCACATCGCATCGATGTCCTTCTTCGGGTACTCGTAGCCTTTCTTGCCGCCGAGTGTGGCAAGTGTGGCAAAGTATTCGATATCATGCAGCAAGATCTCAGATTTCCGGTTGTTGCGTTTGTTGTTTGCCTGTGTCGTGTATGTGCCACGGTGCAACTCAAAGTACAGCTCGCCATACCAAGTACACAGATCGATTGTGCCGTCGGCCTGCTTCTTCTCAATGCGAGCGAAGAAGTCATCGACGCTATCGCCCATCTTCACGCGTGGCAAGAGGCCGACCTTGTCGCTGAGTCCCCGAGCACGCCGCAGCTTCTCAATGTGCCCGAAAGTCGGCCCTCCACCGCCGTCACCCTTGCCAAAGACAAGTAGACTGGTCGGGTCCTGGTCCATGGACTTGTGCTGGGTCTCACTTCGTTTCACATCACCAAAGTGGGCCTCTGCGGTGTACGTTTCGGCAGGTGCCATGTGGCAGATTACTTGGCTGCCGTCCAGTGAGACCCAGTTGAAAGTGGTATGCGGAAAGTTGTTGATGTTATTCCAGCTCAGCTTCTGCGTGAAGAAGCGGGTCATGCCAGCAAGGCGACAAAGTTGTGGTAATTGAGTCGAGTATCCGAACGTGTCTGGCAGCCAGAAGGTTGTACAGCGCTGACCAAAGCGGCTCTTAAAGTAGCGCTGGCCATACACGAACTGGCGAACAAGGGATTCTCCAGAAGGCATATTAGTGTCGTGTTCGACCCAGGAACCACCAATAGGTTGAAAGTTGCCCTTCTTCACATGCGACTTGACTCGATCGAACGCGTACGGGTAAAGCTCTTCAAGCCACTTGTACTGCTGCGCCTGCGATGCACAGAAGCGGTGTTCCGGATACCGATCCAGTAAGTCACACTGATTAGACCAGCTACGTGCGATCTTGCGCTTGGTTTCCGCCCACGGCCAGAGCCAGCATGTGTCGATATGGCAATGGCCAATACCGGTGATGAGCGCCGCGCTGTCGTCGTACACGTTCGAGCTGTCGATGTCGTTGCCGAGGTAGCGCTTTGCAATCTCTCTGCATTCCTTGAGACATGCATTCGTGCCTTTGCCCTTGATGAAGCAATCCATGATGTCGTTGCAGACTTGCAGGGCCTGGTGCTGCTGCCAGCTATCCTGCGAGAACTCCCTGGCTGCGTCACCAATGATCCAGAAGTCATAGAACAAGGCGCGTGCATCAAGATTGACACTGACAATGTCTGCTTCCGCCAACATGAAGTATTTGTCAGGACGCGGCGGCTGGATGCTGTCTCCACCTGGAGCATTGCCGAACATGCCGTTGCAAGCCATCTCGATGTAGATTGTGTGCCACTTGTCGAAGTCGCGCCATTCGAGAGGAACGACCCATTCGACACGCTCTCCGCCTCCTGTCAATCCCTGCAATGGGCGGCCATCTTCGGTCCAAACCAGACCCTCGTTGTTGGCATCCCAGTGCAGCTCTACTTGTGACTTGTAGGTCCACTCGTATGGCAACTTGAACTGGACTTTGAACCAGTGGGTGCTCCAGCTGGGACCGAAGGACTCGCCGACCTTCGTCTTGCGGTATTCATTCGTCTTCTTGGTCGCCTCTTGGAAGGTAGGTCTTGTCAGGTCGGGAGCATCCCAGACTGAGAGCTTGATGTGGTCTTCGCCAGACAAGCGGCCATCGTAGAGCTTTGCTAGTAATCCCTGCTCTTTGTACTGTCCATTGTCGGTGAACTGCTTGAGGCGATCCTTGTAGATGTGGGTGATCTGCTGTCCGACTGGTCTGACGGCTAGCTGAGGGTAAGCCGAGCTTGCCATCGAGGGCGCCACGTTACTGTGTGTCTCGCCACCCATGGTTGGATGTGGATGTGGATATGAGCAAGGAGGGACGACGGATGTTGATGTCCAGGCTTATAGTAAACAGCAAGGCCAGGTCAGCTGCTGCAAGGTACAGAGCTTCCGTCTCGAGTGTGGCAGGGTAGCTCAAGGTCTCGACGACATGGCCGCAGCTTTCCCCACAGTCGTACCTACTCCACGTTACATGATAAGCTCGGGCTGTCGATCATACCTCTATGATTCCCATCGATTACGCGCTTCTTTCGTATACCACGTGACTGGCATACTTGAAGTGAACCTGATGGAGTGTTTTTAGAACCTTACTAGTAAATCCCGGGCTGGGACAGACATTTCCATGCCAGGATCCCGCGTCTGATGCCGAGGTGTTGGAAGCGTATGTTAGCATACAAGAACAGCGGTATCAGTGATCTATTACTTGGTCCTGCATAACAGATGCACATGCGTACACTTCCTTGGAAGATTCGCATGCAAGCGACATACGACGTGAGCAGAGCAGTATGTCCCTACGTGGCGGCTGCCGAGAGACATGTTGAACCAATCAACGTGCTCTTCTCTCAAGGAAGACCTGACCGCAAGCCATGCAAGCCATGTAATCAGTCGTTCGGAGGACTCCAGAAGACGCGCGTAGCGTTGCACTTGCAGTCAAATCTCATCGTCGGCGATAGGTAACCACCTCGAAAAGTCTGAGAGCGCAGACGCCTCCCTCTCGCGAGTCTGGCAAGATGTACGGCACACATACCGCCTTACCCTACACCATAAGGCGAGCGCAGCAAGCCTCTATGACAAAGAAACAGCCAAAGCCGCTGGTTCGCTCAGTCCGATAGGTGTTGTCGCTGGGTACCTTACGTCGGGTCGCACATGTTCAAGACACGCCTCGTGGTCGCAGGGAGAAGTTGAAGATGTAGATGACACAGGCTATTACAGGTAAGCAGCACGCTAAATGTCCATCGTGATACAGGGCGTGTATAGGCACGGTTTGGACGAGAAAAGTCACGAGGATGCTCCATGTCCTGTTTGACTCGAGTTTTCACGCGCCGTTGGGACGGTAAGGAAGATGCGTTTCCCACGTGCCGGGAACACGATTTGTGTGGGAAGGGATAGGTAGAGTCATGAACGAGACGAGACGAGAATAGGATGATTATGAAGTGATGGCTTCATCATTCTTGCTCTAGGGGCCAGTTGGGCTATCTCTGATGCGCACAAGGGTATTTGTTTCGGCGGGTACGCGGAGGTCCTTTATTTTCAAAATGGTAATCGTGGCTAACGCAGACTGGCCAATCACAGTGACGCGTCAACATCCGACTCCCATCTAGGTTGGCATGCTGAAACAACAGCAGTTCTTGTGCGTCTCGTCAGGCAGCATCTGGCTCGTGACATTGGTCAATCCTCACGAGCATGGCCGATTCCCCAAGATCTTGTGCACCGCGCCTAGCACCGGTCGGACTGCAACTAGGTCACTACCGGCTCCCAAAAGCATCCAGTGGTGCATCCCTTTTTTGACGGGTGTCTCGTTATCCGTCAGCGTTCTTGTCACTCTTGTGACACCCGACTGGCCACTGTAACCTGAGACGCTGTGTGTGCAGCTAGGATATCCCCTGGTCACTCTCCAACCCGCCAGAGCGCTCAAGGCGAATGGCCCGACCTCTGCTATCTATCAACGGGTTCAACACCCACCTGGCCCTGCCGGCTTTCTCATCCGTTCTGTCCTTAGCCGCAATTGCAGACGCACTAAGATCCACGAACAAACGGGGCCTGAAGAGCAAGCCCATGCTAGTCTAGGCGTGCCGGGCTCGCCGCCTGGCGCTACGCTCATGAACATGTCGGCTGTTTTAATCAGGTGTATAAAGAAGTTAGCAGGTCACCCTGTGTCTGTCATCCCTCTCGGACTCTGTCACGCCTTTCTGTTCGTCGCACGATACCCTTCTTCGTTTTCTTTTTCTATCTCTCACTGCGCCCTTTTTGCGCAAGGACACTCCTTTGAGATTTCAACCATCATGTTCAGCTCTGCCCTTCTCACAAGCATCGCCTTCCTGGGCACCACCGGCTGGGCTCAGTACGTTCTCCAGGACGACTACTGTGGAAATGGCAACTTTTACGACAACTTCGACTTTTATAACGGCTCGGACCCGACAAACGGCTACGTGGATTATGTCGAGAGAGACTACGCTCAGAGCGCGGGACTGATCGGAGAGGACTATGGCAAGGTCTACATGGGTGTCGACCACTCGGGTGTTTCTTCCAAGGCTGGCCGTCCGGCCGTTCGCATCGAGAGCAGAAAGACCTACGACAGCGGCTTGATCATCATCGACATTGAACACATGCCCGGCGGAATCTGCGGCACTTGGCCGGCGTTCTGGATGTTTGGTCCCAACTGGCCGAAGAATGGCGAGATTGGTGCGTTGAGTGGATTGTATTGAATCTTCGCACAGCAGCTAACGTCCAGCAGACATCATCGAAGGAGTCAACGACGTATCTACTAACGACATGACCCTGCACACCGGGCCGGGTTGCAAGATCTCTCGCCAGAGTCCCATGCAAGGAAGCGTATCCACGGACGACTGTTACGTCAATGCAGAAGGCCAGAGCGCCAACCAAGGATGCCAAATCAAGACCGAAGACACCAGGACCTACGGCAGCGGCTTCAACGCGAACGGAGGCGGTGTCTACGCCACTGAGATCATGGACAATTTCATCAACATTTTCTTCTTCCCACGAGGCTCCCTACCTGCGGACATCTCGAGCGCCTCTCCCGACCCATCAAAATGGGGCACACCCATGGCCGTCTTCATGGGCGACTGCGACATCCCTTCGCACTTCAAGGACATGTCCATCACATTCAGCAACACCTTCTGCGGAGACTGGGCAGGCAACGTTTGGAGTTCGCAAGGAGAGTGTGCGTCCAAGGCCGATACTTGTGTCGACTATGTCAAGAACAACCCGGAAGCTTTCAAGGACGCCTACTGGTCTATCAACTCGCTCAAGGTCTACAAGCATGGTAGCAATGCTTATAACACCGAGGCCGTCAGCTCCTACAGCACCAGTACCAAGGAAAGCTACTCTATGTCGACGTCTATGTCCAGCTACTCGTCGTCATACTCATCAGCTCCGGCCTACTCTTCCGCTCCAGCCTACTCATCGGCTCCGGTCTACTCATCGGAATCGAGCAGCTCGAGCCGCTCAAGGACAAAGAGGCCGCACTACTCGACCAAGGCCGACGGCTTCGCGATGCCCACAGGAGTAGACCACGACCCCTGGACCGCAAGCGAGACGGCGAGCAGCACCTCGTCGACATATGCAGCAGAGCAGACCGACTACAAGGTATCATCCGGAGAGAAGATTGCCGCCGCCAGCGAGATTTCCACCACCGAGGCAACCGAGGCAAGACAGCCACCGGATGGCTGGTACTCGAGAGGCACCAAGCCGCATGGGCGCCACAGCGAGAGGGCAGTGAATTTGAAGCATCTGAAGAAGCACAAGAAGCATGGTGGCAGCAGGTTGCTTTGAGAGGGGAGTTTGAAGTCGTTTGTTTCCATTTGTTCGGAATCCTGATCCTTGATGGACGGGAACGTGTGCGTTGCTTGTGTGAGCCTTTGCATTGATTGCAATTGCGGATTGAGGTCTCGAGATCATACGGCCATATAGAAGATTTAACGAGGAAGGGATCTGACGGGTTCAGACATTTGAGACTGAGACGTCTTCGTGTACGTACATTCATGCATGCCACCCACGTTCCTCTCACTTCTTCCCCACAGCGGTGCAGTGACTCGAGACTCGAGACCCTGCAGGCGGCGCCGATCTCACATGCTCGCGTGCATGAGAGGTCTTCATGTCTTGCCCGTGACCATGTGAGCGGCAGGGGAAAGTGAAGTGAAGAGAGATAGTCACGTTCATGCCCAACCTCATCATTCCCTGAAGTCCGACGTCAAACCGAGTCTGTCAAGAGGAAGAGAATCCAACTCTGCCCTATGCTACGACATCCATCGCATCGCACCGCTGGAAGGAACCCCGCGCTACTACTCCCGCATTACTTACAGTACTTCCTCCTACCTACAATAACATTACTATTCCTGGTGTATACCAGCCCTGCCTATCATATCTACGCCCACTACTTACCCCTTCACTCGATTGTTCTATCTCCTTCACTGACTCCAACTCGTCTCTGCCACAACACCAACGAAAGGAACGGCAAGCGCGCCGACCTGTCAATCAACACTGCAACCTCGAGTCCTCTTCCTACCCCTCCCCTCCCCTCACAACACCGCCGCCATGGCAGCAATGAGCAGCAAGCGCCTACAAAAAGAACTAGTCAAGGTATGTGAACCATCCGCCCTATCATCCGTCCATCCAAACCAGACCTAACCCACCCAATCCAACCGCAGATCCAAGGCGCTCTCCCCCCCGGCATAACCCTCGTCTCCGCCCCCGACCTCAAAGAATGGCAAATGGACATCTCCATCCTCGACAACCCCCTCTACTCGCCGACCGACAAGTACCGCCTCAAATTCACCTTCTCCACCTCGTACCCGATCGAAGCCCCCGAAGTCGTCTTCCTCGCCGCGCCTGACCGCAACATCCCCATGCACCCACACGTCTACAGCAACGGCATCATTTGCTTGGATCTGTTGGACTCGCAGGGGTGGAGTCCGGTGCACAATGTCGAGAGTGTGTGCATAAGCATCCAGAGTATGCTGGCGAGCAACACCAAGGCTGAGAGTAAGTTCTTTTTTTTTTTGCCGGTTACTTGCGGTCTCTGCCAGGGATGTCGAGATAGTGTCAGAAAGACTCGGAGGCTAACGGATTTCTGCTGCAGGACCGCCGGGTGATAGGGAGTTTGTCCGCTCGAACAAATCCCGACCAAGGGATATCAACTTCCTCTACCACGACCCGTCAGTGTAGGAGAGTCGGCTCGGATATGACCAAGAAGGGCAAGACATGTTTCTTCCTGAAAGCAAGGGCTACAACGGCGATAACACGAATCATATGACACAAGGGCTACGTCTGCATTGGTTAACGAATTTGGTCTTGGGAAGCGATGGCGTTTGGGACGGGACCACTCTTGTTACTCTACAGGAATCGGTGGTTATGGCGCTTTGATCGGGCCTTACTGCAAAGACCTTTGACGCCTCGCTTCCCGCAAAGCAGACATTCTGTGCGTACAGCTTCTGGCACAGCGAGCGCTCACACAGCAGCCCCGCTGGATCGAGTTTACTGGGTATCAGCTCTTAGAGCCCTCATATGCATTGGATGGGCCGGCCATGACTTGCTAGCCGTCTCCCACTACTTCTTCGTATCATCGTCCTCGTCTATAGCTCCCTATTCAGAACCGCCGCTCACGGCAGCTAATAAACCACCTCACCTGTTCATCTTGCCAATAACCTCCCTCTGCTGTGCTCTCTCCTGCTCCGCCTCGCTGAGCGGCCTGATACTCCTCAAATCACCCACGACATCCTTGGCCTTGCCAAAGTAAACCTCCTGCAGCAGATTGCGCATCCTCGTCTCCATGTCCTCGACCATGCGCCCAATGTTGGCAACATGGCTCTGCTCAACCTCTGCCTCGCGCATCCCATGCAGCGCCAGATCCTGCTCCTGCTGCCTCGTCAAATTCCCCGCCAGCTCCAACCCGCCCACGCTCTCGCTCTTCATGCCCAAGTCCAGAATAACCGTCGACGTAAGCTTATAATGCGCGCTCCTCTTGCTCGCCGCCTCGCTAACCTCGAGCACATGGATCGAATCCCACCCCCCAGCCTTCCCACCAGCCGCACCTGCACCCCCACCCGCAGCACTCTTCTTCACCAGCACCACCCCGGCGAACCCCTCGTCCAACTGCCACAAATACGCACTGCTCACGCCCCCCTCGTAGTACAGCTCGCGGTAAACGTCCACGGCGGCGTTCAAGCCCTCTTCCATGCGGCGGATGCGGCCGCGCGGGATCAGGTCCGCCGCGTCCTCGGGGTCGATCTGCGGGTCGAAGTCGTTGCTCCACGGCGAGCGGTACGAGTCGCCGTCGCGGTTGTAGTCGCAGCACAGGTAGTCGCGGCCGGAGGCCGGGCAGCGTTTGGCGGTTAGGCCGACGTCGACGGACGAGAGGAGTTCTTCTTCTAGCGAGGGCACGAGGGAGATTATGCCGGCGAGGTTGCGGGCTGTGGCTGAGGGGGGGAGGCGGCGGAGGAGGTCGCTGGGAGAGGGGGTTAGTTTTTTGGTTTGGTTTGTTGGGTGGGGGTTGGTGGTGGGAGGCTTACAGGGCGGCGTCGAAGGGGTCGGCCATGGTGTTTTCTTTTTTGATGGAGGACTTCGTGGGAGGATTTGTAATGTGTTTCTTTCGGACGGGGAGAGTGTGTTGCGGTTTTTTTGGTTGATGAGCCGAGTGGTGGTGTAGAGGTGAGGGTGGTGGAGTTGCTTAGAGGCGCATTGGAGCTGCCGTTTCAGGTGTGGAGAACCAGGCTGGCAGTAACTTAGCGACCAAGGGACTCTTGGACCTACAACGACTGTACTGTATTACATTAGAATCTCCGACTCATGTTGATCATATGATGCCGCTGAGAGCGAGACGATTAGTAAGGTTCCTTCCCTCTGTACTCAAGAATCTTCGTGGTAGTACCTGAAAAGGTCGACCCGATCTGACCCTTCATGCCCACTGAGAGTGATTTATGGAATGTCACTGATTGTATGAATGCTACCTTGTCAAATACACTTGATCGAGCACTGAAGCTCCGAATACTCGGATTGTGTCGTGCTCACGGATAAATATATGTAAAACGCCCAAACTGACCGAGGGTATAGGTAAAACATCAAACCAAACCAAACCAGAACACCTCCGTTGCCACATGCCATGCGCTGTAAAGCACCGTAAAAGTAGTAGAACAACGTCCCTCAAACTATGCATCGTCCAGCATCTCTTGAGAAGGCGTCACTTCCTCCATTTCAGCAGCCATGCTCTCCATATGCGTAGACATCGCAGTTCTCACTAACTCTCCCAGGTCTTGCACCATCTCTCCGTCTGAGACTTTGTTGATGAGCAGCTCGCCCAATTTGTCCGAGATAGCCTTCAAATCTTCCTGGCTTCGCGCTTCAGCAAAGACATCGTAAGGTTCGATGGCGGTCTCGTTCCAGCGCAGCAAAGAGTAGTCTGAGTCCATGGTCGATTCCAGCTTCTCGATCTCCGCAGCGGTTGTGCGCACCTTTCTTATGAGGTTGTGGGTGCCTTTGCCTGCGGGAGTCCGCTCTAGGGGTAAGCGCGAAGATTTGGTCCGTTGAAGCTTGTTGGAGCTCTTCCTGCGGGTCGTGGTCGTAGTCCCGGGCCGATACTCCTTGTCGCTCTCCACGTCTTGTTCTTCTTCTGCTGCGGGAGGTGCATTGCCACTGATCTGGCGTAGCACTCTGTTGCCCGTTTTGAGTCGTTTGGGAGGAGGTGGAGCCATAGGCTTGGCGATAGAGCCTACCCGAGCCTCGAGAGCTGCCAGCTCACTAGCTGGCATGAATCCACGGCCACTGATGGCACCGTAATTGTTGCTTGAGCCATTCTCGTCTTGGTCCGCGATCATGTCGATGATTGATCCCGGACGACGACTGGTGGACTTGCTTGGATTGGATGTATTGGCGGCACCACCAGTGAGATTAACAGAGGCGACGAAATCTCGTATGTCTCGATTGCGAGGTGGTGGTGTCACGGGGTGAGGCAGATCTTCCACTTCGCCTTGTTGGCCCAATCCTGTGGGTGTGCTTTCGTTGTTACGACGCCTAGGTCTCCGCCGACCACGCTCTTCGATTCCTTCGAGATGATCAAACCAGACTTTCTCTTTCGGAGTGTTCACTACAGGTGACACGAAAGGCCTATTGAAGTTTGATCTTCCATCTGAAACGGCTTTGCTTCTTCTCTTGGCCTGAGGTATAGCGCTCAGCGGCGTGCCTTGCGGTGGGTCAGTGAGAGGCGTCACTCCGTAGTTGTAGTGAGGCTGGGGACGTTGCTGTGACGAGCTTGGGGTGACGGTCGTATCGTTCGCCATCGCAGGTCGTCCGGGTGAATGTTGCCCGTGAGAGGAGAACAAGGGCGCGATCACTCGCCCATCTCTAGCAAGACGGAAGTCGGGTACGTGGTCAGACGGGTGGAATGCATGGGCAGGACTAGTAGGAGATGAAGGGCGTGGGGTGGGAAGAGTCGCAGAGTCATCGAGGACAGATTTTTGGTCATCTCTGGGAACACCATGCGTGTCAGATGGCAATGCGGTGGAAGATAACTCCGTATGTGAACTGTGAGATTGCTTGTTGGAAGCGTTCAATTTGGCCATCACCCAAGGATTGGAGATGCGGACATCTTTGCGAGCTTGCCGAAGCTCCTCAAAATCGGCTTCAGTACGTCCAGTGGAGGGTCGAAAGTCCATTGCGTCTACGTCTTCTTCGTCACAACCATACATGTTTGTCCGAAAAGCGCGCTGAAGTATAGGTTCAGGCCGAAAATCGCTGGGCGTAAGCGTCTCAATGGTCTCTGTGACATTGTTCTGGTTGTCGCCAGCATATGGCTGCACAAGCGTTTGCGGCTGCTCTGTCTGGAGAGGCGTCACGAAATCGTCTTGAAGTTCGATGATAGCAGCAGTCGGCTGGGATGGCGCGGGAGGAAATTCAACTGCATAGACCGCTGCAAAGAGTCTCCTTGCTGCCTCCATGACCCTGTCAGGGTCCTCGAACAGTACATCATCCTTTGCGGGTTCGATGTTGGGATCGTAACTCTGCTCCGGACATGTGATTTCAAGAGATAGGAAAGGATCCTTGATACCTTCGAGGCGTGGATCGGCCTTTCTGAGTGCATCCCGGAACGCTTTGACAATCTGTTTCGCCAGGCCCCGACTGACAGTCAAGGGACGGCGATCTACCGAGACGAAGGCGCCAATGTTGCTGACCTTTTCTGCAACGGCGTCCGGTTTTGGGAGAAAGGCCTGCAATGTGAAGCCACTTTGCTCGATGACAGACCACGTACATTGGGTAGCACAAGCAGCTCCAACGATTTTAAAAGCTGCGTCTTCTGCGTTGCCGCCAGCTTTTGGTGCATACATCCAGTTACCCTTGTCATTCTTGCCTTTGAGAACTTTAAGAGCAAATCGGACGTGAGGGCGTGCAAAGGCGAAGGACTGCAAGAGGTGCTTGACACGCTTGAGGCACTGCTCCGTATGCTTCAGGGCGACTTGCCTGCGAACCGGGTTTGATTTGATGAAATCCGCGATTCTCACCGTGGTTCCAATGGCGGCGGATGCGCGCTCCTGAGCCATGACTTCACCTTGCTGGTTGATCTTAAGGGCAGTCGCGACCTGCTCGCCCTCGACTCTGGTGGTGACAGTCATCCCGCCGCTCATCTCAGCGGCACTGGTCAGCGCTTCTCCGCGAAATCCGAGCGACGAGCCACCAATGGATGCGAGATCGTCCGCATCGGTGAGCTTGCTGGTGCAATATCGCCTCGCCACCAATGGCCGATCTTGTGGAGGGATGCCGTGTCCATTATCTCGGACCTGTATCACGTCTATTGTATTGGCGTGGATCTCGACGGCAATAGAAGTAGCTCGAGCGTCGAGTGCGTTGTCAACCAGCTCTTTTACCACAGCAGATGGATCAGTCAAGACCTGAGATGCTCCTATCGCGCGGACTGCGGTCTCTGGCAGCGCCTGAATGCTCATGTTGATGGATTGGAGTGCATTGTCCAGTAATCCCAAGTGTAAGGGATGCACATGAGCGATACCAGATGGAAGATAATGCGATGGTGATGTGGTGTGCAGATGCTTGGCTGATGCTCGGATACAGTTTAGGAAGTCGCGTTCGAGTCCAGTGAGAGACGACGCGTTGATCTCGGCCAAATGAAGCCGAAGACCCGATGACGTAAGCCGATCGATGTGCTGTTCAATCACATGTAAGCACATACATTACATATACATGTGCCTAGCATATCGCAAATACTGCTACTCACACCCCGCCTGATTCTGGTTCTCTCAACTCACATCTTTCCATTCTCGACTCTGATCACCCACGAGACACAACCATGGCACTCAACCCTAGATTCGCCGGGCAAAGGTTCGCCGCAGCAGTGAACCCCAAGACTCTTCACACCCTCGAGCTATGTATGAATCAGCCCTGAAATACGTCCAATGTAGCATCTCCTGACAAGCCCTTCAGATCTCGACTATGTTTGTCCGGTATGGGATGACCACTGAGAGACCGCGATCTCCGCTCACGATTCGGCTAGTTTTCCAAGAAGATGTTCAACACCGTCTACGACTCGGTCTTCCCACTGGTCAAGTCCAAGTACGCAGAGAACGTCCAATTCATCTTCCGCCAACAGATACAGCCATGGCACCCATCCTCGACACTTGTTCACGAAGCTGGCGTCGCAGTCCTGCAAACCAACCCCGACAAGTTCTGGGAGTTCAGCAAGGCGCTCTTCGACAAGCAAGATGAGTATTTCGACGTCAACGTCGTGAACGAGCCGCGCAACCAGACATACTCTAGGCTGTCGAAGCTTGCTGGTGGGGTGGGTCTCGATGAGAAGAAGATCTACGGTCTTCTGGAGATCTCGGACAAGCCGGGCGAAGACGGCAGTCTGAACAGTGGCAACAAGGTCACAAACGATATCAAGCTTATGACTAAGGCCAACCGCTTGACCGGTGTGCACGTCACTCCGACCGTTCTTTTCAATGTGAGTACACCCGGTATTCGCTGCGTTGTCAATACGATACTGACCTCTTCATAGGGTGTGGTCGAGGGTGGGATCTCCAGCGGCTTCTCCAAGGATGACTGGCAGCAGTGGCTGGAGAAGAATGTCTCGTGACTCGAAGATGGTCCAACCCCTCGTTTATGATTATGAGAAGTGTACATAGACAGCAGCAGTGGTACTGCCGTCGCCGGAAATTCAATTGAGTGGCGTCAGGGGCAGACTTGCGTAAATTGCTTCAAATACTTCAACATTGACATCAAAGCATCGTCGGTGTTGTCAGGTAGCTGTGCAAAGGCTGCGCGTCGTGGTGAAAATCAACGAGTTGTTTCGACGCTCTTTCAGTAGCAGGGTCTCTGGAACAGCTGCACGAGCGTGATGGTATTACCACTGAAGATCTGAATGACCATTGAGATTAACGAGTTGTTTTGACGCTATCTCAGTGGCAGATACTCTAGAACAGCTGCAGAAGCATGATAGTATGACTACCGAAGATCTCGATGACCATTGAGACCAACGAGTCATTCATCTCTTAATGTCACACAGCATCTCTCTGGCACTAGCAAACGTGTGATGTATCAAAGCTGCTGATACCACCGCTTGCCGAATTTCGATCCAGTGAGATGCTGAGTTTTGTGTTTTGAGCTTTCCAATGTTAGTTAGTATCTCACTGGCATGGAAACGATGTGGGTATACAGAAATCGCTCGTATCACCGTAAAAGTACAATACATCCGACTGTATAATGTAAGCATGATTTGTTGCGTTTGTGTATGAAGAAGAAGACTTCCAACAGATTGGAGATTGGAAGCTTCCTTTTCCCTTCGACTTTTGACCAGCCGAATCACGACTTCTGCCGAGCACTGAGCAGACATTTCTAGAGTCGACGGCACAATTTCGTGACAATCGAACAACAGAATCACTTTTTCCCCTAAGTTTGTTCACATCAGCCATGCCTCACCCATTCCAATGCATTGCGAGCGTCACGCCTCAAGCGGCCGAAAACGGTAGCTTCTTGCTCGCAGCGTGCGGCCCCAAACTTCTTTCGCTATCCTCGAAAGACGGCTCCATCGTCTCGCAATGGACCGCCGATGCTGCCGTAAGTGAACTCGACAGCCAGAAGACTCTCTGTGTCGTTGGTCGCTGACCACTAGACTTTCAGCTCGTCTCTAAAAAGTACGTCAACTAAGTATTCATAGGGTACCGTACTCGTAGAGTCTGCCAATGGTGAACAAGCCGACGGCGACGAACGACCTGCAAAGAAGCAGAAGACCACGGCAAAAGCGCCGCCGACTCTGACCAACATCATCAAACTTACTGTTTCCCACGATCAGCAACACGCCGTTGCCGTCACTGAGGACAAATGCGTTCGTGTGTTCAGTATCCAAAACGACGGTGGCGTCGTCGAGCTCAGTCAGCGAACCATGCCGAAGCGACCCTGCGCGCTCGAAATCCTTCCCGACAATGATACTATCATCTGTGGTGACAAATTCGGAGACGTCTACTCTTTGCCGCTTCTGCCAACGGACGAGACCGAGAAGGAGGCGAGTGATGCCAAGGCCGCCCAGGCTGCTCAAGACGCAAAAGACGCAGAACTCCGAGCTGAAGCACGGTCTTCTGGAAAAGCATTCAAGCCTTCGGCCACGAATCTGACTGTCCACACCAAGCGCAACTTGAGATCGCTCGAGGCACAACAGAAGCAAAAGCTCTTTACTCCGAGGAAGGAAGTCCTGGCTTTTGAACACAAGTTGCTTCTGGGCCATGTGTCGATGCTCACAGACGCTACTTTTGCTACGCGCGAAGTCGAAGGCAAGACCCGCGGTTACATTATTACGGCCGACCGTGACGAGCACATTCGCATCTCACGCGCAGCTCCGCAGTCACACATCATCGAAGGCTTCTGCCTGGGCCACACAGAGTTCGTGAGCAAGTTATGCCTGGTCCCAGGCACTGACTTACTCGTCAGCGGAGGTGGCGACGACTGGATCGGAATCTGGGACTGGCCAAATTACTCTCTGAAGACCTCTATCAACATCAAGCAGCATTTGAGCAAGTATCTTACTGCAACGCCTGAAGACAAAGATCCCCAGATTGCAGTCTCTGGCATATGGGCCGTGCCTATTCAAAATCGGCCTAGTGGCTACGCTGTCGTAATTGCATGTGAGAAGGTGCCTGCTCTTCTTGTGCTTACTCCATCGAATGCCGACAACAACTCCATGCAAGTCACCATGGTCGAACAGCAACTCCAGGGCATGTACCCGCTTGACTTCACTTTCGTCGGTCAGCACATGTTGGTATCCATCGATGCCCGTTCAAGCGAGCAGAAACGGGTCTTGGCGCTGCAGCTGGCAGCCAACGACGACGGCTCGATCGCAGCATCCCGCGACGAAGCCCACGAAAGCACATTGAAGCAGCTGAACGACCTGAGCGGGATCGAAGAAGACCCCAAGTCGCTCGACAACCTGCTCTACAACGTCAAGAACCTCAAGAAGCGCACAGGCTGGGGCGAACAGGCAGAAGAGTAATGGCGGTCACGCCTATGTTATCTTTGTTTACTCCGAGAGGGGATGAGGCACCCAAAATCCGAGCTCATACCAGCACAATCCCACAACATGATCAAGTCTCCACCGGCGCTCCGCCGTCCATCTGCAAATTCCTCACCATCCGTTCAAAGCACCCCCGATACGCCTCCCTAATCTCCGGCACCTTGACCTCAACACCCTCGCACTGATACCTCTCCACAACCCCCATCAGCTTCGTCGCATCCAACTCGCAATTACTCCTCTCCGCCACAGTAACCTCCCCCTGCTCCTCGAGCGTGAAATTCTTCCACTCAAACATCGGGTCCACAATCTCCTTGTACAGCCCCAGCACCTCGTTATGCCCGATCGCGCCGGGGTTTGTGAAGTTGTACACGCCCGTCTCGCAGTGCTCGGACATGGCGACCGCCAGCGGCAGCAGGTCGTGCAGGATCGAGTTGGAGTTGGGGATGTTGACGACGTGCTCGTACTTTGTGATTTTGGTGACGAAGCTGCGCGGGTGCAGGTCGTCGGAGATGGGCATGCGGACGCGCAGGGTGAGCGCGTTGGGGTAGGTTGCGCGCAGGATGTCTTCGACGCGCGATTTGCTGAACGAGTAGAAGCTGCCGCCGAAGTTGGCGGGCGAGTCTTCGGTGAAGGGCGCACTGAGGATGGTGTCGCGGGTTTCGTTGTAGGTGGAGGTGTATATGCCTGTGTGAGGAGGGGGAAATGTTAGTGTGGGTCCGTTGGATTGAGATAGCAGAATGGGTTGTAGGAGATGGGAAGACGTACGGGAAAAAGAGGCGGGAAGTAAAAGAACAGAAAGGAAAAAAGAAATCACTTACAGCCCGTCGCCATATTGGTCAAATGCACTCCTCTCTCATGGCACAGCTCGGCCAACAGCAGCGTTCCGATAACATTGCTGCGCACCGTCTCAACCCTGTGGTCTTCGCACCAGTCGACGTTTGGCCGTCCGGTTTTGCCGGCGCAGTTGATGACTCGAGTTGGCCGGAAGTCGTCGAAGACCTCACTCATGCGCGCCTTGTCTTCCATGCGGACGTTGGTGGCGTGTACAGTTTTGCCCTGGGCCTTGAGCAAGCCTTCGAGGTGGCCGCAGATCCAGCCCTCGCTGCCGGTGAGGAGGAAGCGGTTTTCTTGGTCCATGCTTAGTCCTTGCTGTTGGTTTGTAACAGGTGCGGGTGTCTTTGGTTCGGGTTGTGTGAAGCTGTGGGGTCAATGTGACGGATGGATCTGATAGATGGTACTGTGCTAATGAGATTACGAATACAGCACACGATTCCTGGTGTACTAATAGATGCTGGACATGCCGATTCCACCCGGTAGGTCAAGCAAGGGAGAACAACTCGTTGCACGCAGTGTGGAGTCAGGAAAGATGCAAAGCAAGGGAGGACTTTCAACCCCGCGCGGCGCCTTGCATGACAACCGAGTAGCTAGGAGAAATGCCGGTCAGATGACTTTTCGTTCTCGGTCTTGGTAATGCGTGACTTACGCGATGATCCCTCCCAGGGCCAGGAGAATACCAACCAAGCTGCCGTCGCTGAGCGATTTCCCGCTGTGGAACCAGCCGAAAGCGATTATGAGGCATGTCTTGGAGTGGCCGACGACGGTACTGCTCACCGGGCCGGCTTCATTGATGATCAGGAATTGCGAGAGGTTGATGAGACAGGCTAGCATGCCGCTCTGTCGTCGTTTGTTAGCGGTACGATGGATAAGATCAGGGTTTGGCAAAAACTTACCAACAACACCAACATCCATGTGAAAGAATCAAGTGCGGCCCAGACCGTTATGTCGTCGGAGAACGGGATGACAAACAACATGACCAGGACGCTGACAGGCGCCTGGTTGAGTAGTAGCTGCATGCTTGTGCACTCGAGTACACGGTGGTACTTGTCGATCCAAACGGTGTAGATGGCGCTGGCGAAAAGCGCAGCGAAAGCGAAGACGGCACCGATCGGATCAGTCGCTTTCTCCATTGATCCGGACTTGGGCGCAGTATCGAAGTAGCTGACAATCGCGACGCCGGCGCAGACGGGTATCAACGTGAGCGCTGCGTTCACGGGAATCGTTGCTTTCACGATGATGTAGTTCAGCATCGCCACGGCTGGTGTGACGAGCACTCGCACGATCTGGTAGAATTGGATACTCGAGTAGGCCAGAGAGAGATTAAGGAGAACGACGTTGCAGATCATGGAGATGGCCAGAGGTAGGATCCTGAGTACGGGAACTCGCTTTGGCTGGAAGACATTGATGCGTGGTCTCGAGACGGCGTAAAGTGTGAGGGCCGTCACTGCGAAGTGGAAAGCGGCGATCGTGACTTGAGAGTGACGGAGACGTTCGTGTTCGAATAGTCGCTTGTTGACGAAGACCTGGTAGTCGTCAGTTGAGTACTTGTGTATGTACGAGCGTGCGACCAACAGACTCACGATTCCTGCTGTGCTCAATGTGTTGATCGCTGCGAAGGCCCAGAACTTGCGGCTCAGGCCTGGCGGTAAAGATTTCTGAGGATATGCCTTGTGTTCTGCGATTTCGTGCGCAAGGAATGCTTTCTCCTCATCGCGGTTGTCTTCTTCGTGAAGCTCGTGTTCCTCGACGGTTTTTTCAAGACTCGCGACCATGTTGACGACTTTGCCGACTTTGCGAGGCGGATGCACGATTTGCACAAGAGTCTGGGTACCTGGTAGTTGCACCCACGTTCAAGTGGGCGAGAGCGGTCAATGAAGACAGGAAAGTCACGGCGCGACGCGTCCTTGCATCAGCATACCTCGTGTTGCCACCAATTTATCCCTTGCGAAAGACCGGACGAGACAAGATGCAAGCCAGATCCGCTTCGTATCCGGAAGCGTTGCTTACGCTCGCAACACAAGATAGGCTAGCACCACATTACCATGGACGACTCATCCTGGAGCAACACTGGTGAGGACGATGTCGCATTGTCTGCGGTCGACTGCAAACGCCGTGCTAACTGGGACATGATTGAAAACAGGACCGACAAGCCTGGAATCTCGCTTTTTCGTCGACGATGGCGCCTGGCACGACGCGCCTATGCTGACCGGCCAAACCTCGTTCCCGCCATTGCCTGATGTGAAGAACATACTCGTGACGGGTGGGGAAGGATTCATGTAAGACGGTACAGGCCAGGCTCGAAGCCCAAGCGTGCCGTATCTCTGCGGCGAACGTCGTGTTCAGAAAAGTCAAAGTCGTCGTTGAGACCCCTCCGTGCTGACTGCGCCAAAAATAATCACAGTGGCTCATGGCTTGTACGCCACTTGTCAATCAAATATCAGGGACATTACAACATCGTTTCCTTCGACAAACTCGACTATTGCAGCTCTCTCAACAATGCGCGCTTGCTGCAGTCGAAGAAGCTGGGAAACTTCCACTTCTTCCACGGCGATGTGACCGTGGCTGTCGACGTGATCAGGTGTCTGCAGAAGCACAACATCGACACCGTCTTCCACCTCGCTGCGCACACCCACGTGGATCTGAGCTTTGGCAACTCGTACAAATTCACAATGAACAATGTGGTCGGCACACACGTCTTGCTGGAGAGCATCAAGGAGTATGGCAAGGTCCAGCGGTATTACCAAATTTCCACGGACGAGGTGTGTCTGGTCCATGGAAATACTACCCTTGAAAGGCAAAAAAGACATGCTGAGCGTTCTAGGTGTACGGCGAAGCACTCGCGGCCAACATGGCGGAGACCAGCATCTTAGACCCAACGAATCCGTACTCCGCGAGCAAGGCAGCCGCAGAGATGATGGTGAAGGGTTACGTGAAGAGCCACGGACTTCCCGCAGTCATGATCAGGCTCAACAATGTGATGGGTCCACACCAGGTACAAGCAGATCGCACCCTCGACATGTAGAAGTTGTGCATTCAGCTAACATTCCCACAGTATCCAGAAAGTAAGCAAAGCGTGTCAGCGCACGACATTCCAAACGTACTAATGCCACGCAGAGGTGATACCAAAGTTCATCAGCCTCCTTCGCCGGGGTAGGCCGCTGCTCCTCCACGGTGATGGACAACACTCGCGCCGCTATCTCTACGCAGGCGACGCGGCTGAGGCATTTGACACCATCTTGCACAAAGGCGAGATCGGGCAGACTTACAACGTCGACTCGCAAGACGAAGTCTCAAACTTGCAGCTCGCCCAGAAGCTGCTCAACCTCTTTGACCTGACTGACTCGGCGGCTTGGATCCTGCACACGCGCGACAGGAAGTTCAACGATCGGCGGTATGCCGTTGATGGCAGCAAGCTGCACTCGTTGGGATGGAAGCAGCGCACGAGTTTCGATGCTGCTCTGCGGATGACGGTCGATTGGTACGGGAAGTTCGCTGGCTGGTTTGGCGACATTGAGGGCGTGTTAACGGCGCACCCCGTCGTGAAAGGAGATCATGTCGTGCAACCGGCAGGGATTTCGGTCCCGCAAGCCGGTGGCCAGGACACCGAGGGTAGTACGCTCGATGGCTTCGTGAGGGAGACCCAAGCCGGTGCGCTCGACGCCTTCGTGAGAGAGACACAGAGTGCCAGAGACGCTGAGCAAAAGTCCAAGACCATGCCTACTGCGAGTGTCACAAGCAATGGCGGTTCGCAGAATGGCGGCAAGAAGAGGAAGGCAGACAGGATTTCCGACGAGTAGGCGTTTTTTTGATGTTTGGTAGCAAGCTGCAGGCAGCCTATCTTGAGATACGTTGCCAGTCACATCGAGATGCTCGCGTGGACGAGGTCATTGCCGAGCTACACGTCTGCCACGCTTCCGTCCTCTGTGACTCGCGAGCCAGGTGAGATAGCCTACCTGTCGTGTCGCACGCCATGGCGATGCACGTGGAGAGCCCGTAGCACCAGGGCATGGCATCTTGGAAGACTGTATCCCGTGACCCTTGATCGTGAGTACATAGTATGCACTCAGGGATGTAGACGAGTCGACTGGCTCTGGAAGAGCTCCGTATCCTGCCTTCCACGCATGTGTGTGTAGTGTCACTGGTGGGTGCCTGTAAACCGTCACCCGGAGTAGGTGGTAGAGGTATGTACCTGTTCCGTCACCACCTGAGAAATCAGCAACCTCGAAGCTGGAGCAAGCACCATCGTCGTCGTCATCGGCGCGCATTATTATTGAGAAACTGGAAGTCTCTAAGCGAACAGCGCCAGCACAACGGCAGGGTCGAACAACCCCACCCGCCAGCTTCCACATTCGTTACTCACAACTTGCATGTTCCCTGACTCGCCTGAGCTAGCACCGACAAAGATCCCGGCAGCACATCATCATCATAACGACATCCTTGAGCCTTCTCTAATCTCTGGGATGATCCTTGACCTCGAAGCCCTTGCCCACCACCCTTGCAAGTTTGGCTTGCTCTTGTTCTCCACTCAGATGCTGTCTTTGATCCGAGTTTCGTCGTACCTCGTATAGCAGGCGAAAAGTAAGGCCGACGTCTCTCAGCGTGGAAATATGCCATCGGTGAGCAAGGAGGTTACCTGAACATACCTAGACGGAAGAAGCTCATATCCAGGACTGCGAGTTGCAAGGAAAGACATGATGGCCAACGAGTAGTAAGAGGGATGACCATCTGTTTGATGAATCCTACGACCCACCCATATATATATATGCCGCCCGCTGGATTACACTTCCCTGCATCGATCAAACGCATATACACGCGTACGAAACTACACATATATATCCCCAGTTGGGCACTACTACTGTCAAGATAAGATAGGTGGATGGCAACCACGAAACCTAAGCGCGATATACGATGCAACCTCACCACTTCACAGGCAGAAATCTTGGAATGTGAAGGAACACTTCTCATTACACTCTTGACACCGCGTCCCATCCCGATTGGCGGCCAAGTGATGAAAAGTGAAAGCGTAAATGGCATAAGAGCAAGCAAGGCGGGCAAAGACATATTCGACCTGCTATCCCAACTCAAGCTCACCTGGAAGATCCGGTTCGAAACGTACATACATGAGGTATGCAGGGTCTCCCGATCCTGGTGGCTTGCTGTGTCAGTGGGTCCCGGGAAAGTCGATGAGGTATGTGGCTTGTCTGCTTTTTCGCTAGCCGCTTTGGCGCGTCGGCGGCTGGCTCGCGTTTGAAGCGGCGTTTGGAGGTTTGTTGGTGGTGGCTGGCCTGGTATCGAGATCTCGGGTTATGATGACGGTGCTGCTGGGTGATGACAGACTACAACGGCATGCGGAATTCGATCGATGATGGATGAAGGATGCGACTGATGGTGATGGAAAAATTCCGTTCGTCTGGTGTCTCTGCCCACCTATAGACGGAGACGGTTTACAGATGAACGCGGCGAAGACTGCGGATCGTTGAGGGATCACATTGAAGCATGCTCGTGTAATTATTGCCTCTTTGCAACTACCTGTTTATCTCCAGTCTCGCTCTTCTTTTCTAGTAGTGTAAGGGAAAGCGAACGCAACGATTCAGCGTATCGTCGAAGAAGGAGATGCAAAGTAGTATGGTACAGCGATGGTAACGAAGCCCGTCGAACATCCAATTAGATAAAAAGAAGAGAAACAGATTGAAGCGATTTGTGAAGGAAATACAAGCAAGAAAGCGAATATTTTTCTCGCACATTCCCTGATCCTTTCTTTGGGTGGATGATCATAATAGTACAACCAATTCTTTCCGTCCATCAACAGGATGATCTTTGTCCAAACGCAACACGAGAATTGAGGAGCTACATCTCATCTCTCAATCTCAATCTCAATTCCAAGTCCCTTTCCCATTCGCGCCCTTGTAAACGCCACGTGGATCGACAGGATGATCAAACAGCGCTGATCAATCCTTCGCTGATCCCAAGTCCCGCACCTGTTCCAAAAAACAACAAAAATCTCGAAAGCAAAAAAAAGTTTGGGGTATCAAGTAAGAAGTAGCGAACGACGTGAAAAACAAGATTCCTCGCGAGGATATCTTTTTGGTGTAAAAAACCGTGGTGCTCCAGTATGTCCAGTAATTGATGTGTTCATGTCCAATCCCGCGCGATGCACACTAGTGTACGCATCGCGTTTAAAGATATTAGGGGAGTGGGTTCGAGAGAAATGTGCGTTGTACCGACACTACTCGTCATCGTCTGGTGATGGGTGGTCGCGGCCCTCGCCCTTATGCACCTTGCGGTGGCGTCGGAGGTTGGACACGACGGAGAAGTGGCGGCCACAGCCATCTACGTCACATGCGAATGCTACAAATTTTGTTAGTGGAATGCAAACAATCAATATCCAACAGACTTCAAACGTACGCTTTTCACCAGTATGACTGTACATGTGCGTCTGAAGTGAACTGGGGCGGGTGAATCGCTTGTCACAGATCTTGCACTTGTGCTTCTTCTGGCTGCTCGAGGAGACTTTGGAGCTGAATTGGCCCATCATTGATGAAGGCGCAGGTGGCAGACTGCCTCCAATGAGGCCTGATGGGCGGGGCAGAGTGCGAGAGTTGGGCATGTCGACAGACTCGCTAGCCGAGCTGTAGTCGCCAACCGATGCATCGCTTACTGAGCTGCCATAATAGTTGCCGTAGTTGCTTGCAGATGAAATGGATGAATGCGATGAATGCGCAGACGGGAATCCGTAAGAGTCCGAAGAGCTCCTGCTAGGCTCTTGCTGGCCATAAATGTTGCGTGGCGTAATGTCTGACTGGGCCATGGCAACCATTCCACGGCTGGCATCAAGCGCGTCACTAAAGCTTTGTCGCTCTGCTTCCGAGGCAGAGTGAAGTCTGTCGCTGAAGTCAATAAGAGAACTCTGGCGCTGCCTTTGAACCTCGATGGGATCGCCGAAAAACATGTTGGAGGCTACTGACGGGTGGGAGGAGCGGCGGTCGTAGTTGTTGTACGGGCTTCCTCGCTGGAGGATATCGGCAGAGTATTGTGGCTGCGAAACAGGCGCGTACATGCCGCCGTTGGGGGCAGCGGAGGACGTGTAAGGAGCACCATACGGTCTAGGAGCACCCATGCCATCTTGTGCGAGTTGTAAGCCCGACTGATCGAGGAGTGCTGGATCCATTGGGATAATACCTGTGGGCAACGTGGGTGCCGGGACCTGGCCACTGGAGTAGGCAGCCGAAACATTGGGTGCTTGAGGCTTGTAGTCAGCCGCAGGCGCCGGCGGCAACGATGTTGCGTACGGGTGGCTCTGCGGGGCTGCAGGACCAGACACCCAAGGGTTCGTGAACTGCGGTGGCGCGTACCTCATGGTGTCGTAGGCCATGGGAGTGGCGAATTGGGGTTGTTGTTGACGGGAGTCGACGGCCATTGCCATTGCGGTGAGGTCGGACGGTCAACGAGGTGGTGATGATGAGTAAGAGGTGTTGTCCAAAGAGAGCGCTGCGGCAGCGCGGTAGGTGATGGGGTGATCAACAACGGAGTGAGGTTTCGAAAACGTGGAGAGACGATCGCTCTTGGAGGATGGACGGGATCAGCGTGCTTAAGTGCAGTCCTGACCTCGAGGCTCAAGGCTGGGGTACTTTTGGGCGCGTGAGGAGAGACGGCGGACCGCAGGCGTAACGGTTTAGCTGAGTTGGCTCCCGGGGGTAGAGGGTAGGTTGGGCGGGCTGTCAATGGGCGGAGAGTGGAGCCTAATCGACTAGCGGAGGGCAGCTGGAGAAGGACGCGCACACTCTTCTGGCGGGTTTCAGGACGTGCGGAGAGGTGAGGGAGTGTGAGCCGAGACGGAGGCGAGATATGGGAGGCTGTGGAGGCCGTCGAGGGTTCGAGGTAGCAGGAAGGGTCGACGGGGCGAGGCAGGACGAAGCCGAAGCGCGCTGAGTCGGGCAATGATGGGAGATATGAGCGATGATCAGCCGTGGGCAGCCCGTTTCACTTTGGGCACAGCGTGTGTGGTTTTTGGCGGGCGGGCGATGGCGAGTCTGGCAGGCTGGGACTTTGTGGGAGGAGAGACTCAGAGAGGCAAGAGTCTGTGTGGATCAGATGCAGATCGCGTGTGAGGACGACGTCGGACGGGGAGAGCAGCATAGATATGGAGCCACTCACGCTGTCGTTGGACAATTACGAAAGTGGAGGACGGTCGGTGCACGATGATATCAGAGACTGTCTGGCGGGCTACGCAAAGCTACCTACGCCCACGCCCACGCCCATGGCCCCATGCCCATGCCCATGCCTACCACCACGTAACACGCCTACCACTACCACTACCGTACCAACTATGTGCGGTATCGAGGGACGGCTGGGGCGCCGCCGCCGGCCGGCCACCAGCACCAGCACCAGCAAGCAAGCAACCTCTAAGCACCAACACAGGACAGGCCTGCGCGCACAGGCAGATGGAATATGCAGGGCCCGGCGCAAGGCCGCCGAGGCAGAGGCAGGGGATGAGAGAGCGCAAAGTGAGAAGTCAGAAAGTGTTTTGCGCAACGCTGCGAATGGCCTAGTTTCGTGCTGGCAAGTCCTCTGATAGTCTGCGTCCTAGTTGCATCTGTCCTAGTCCGTTTCCTAGTCTGCCTCTTGCACTCCTTAGTCGCCCTCTTAGCTGGTGGTCCTGGTGTGCCTGGTGGTCCTGGTTGGCAGTCCTGCTGGTCCCTTTCTTTTCCTCCTCCTCCCCTTCGTCCACTTCCCTCCAATCCTAGCTTACCACCCGTGCTCCTTCGCGCGCCTGTCCCCCGCGAATGCCCTCGAGCGCTGTGTGCTGAGCCAGCGGTTCGGCGTCATTTGCCTTTCGTTTCACTTTCACCACGGACCCTCAGCCGTGAGCCTTGTCGTCCTCCTCTTCCTCTTCCTTCACCTGTTTGTTGGCCGGCCAGAGGGAGGCGAGCACGGGAGCCATCATGTGCATACAGTAGCTCTCTTTCTCCTCCAGCCCTGGACGAGGAGCGGTCAGGCTGCACGCTAAACCAGCACACACACGACAGGTTGCTCTGCGTTGCTTTCCCTCGTCCTGTTATTCCCATCCGTCAGCGTGCAGCTCTCGTGCCGGGCGCCATCACGACTGTGGCTCTCTCTTTTCTCGCTGCCGAAACCCCATGTACCTTGGCCAGCGCCTCCCCTCCACCGGGAGGCTTGAATGATGCTCGATGCTTATTATTATTGCACCACAGCCGGCCACCGTGGTGCAGGGCACGTCACACCCCTCTCACCCGTAGACACATTGCAGTATAGCAGCAGGGCATGCAGAGGTGCGTCATCGTCGAGGCACTGTGGGAGGAGGGAATCCACAATCCACCACGGTGTCTCGCGCACTCATTTCCTGTGCCACAAGATTAAGCTGGCTCCTGCTCGGGGGGGGACACGCACTCACACGCGCACGACACGCCGCAAAGTGAACACAAGACTGCGCGCCGTCAACGGTCGGCCAAATATTGGCGCGGGTCGAGATGATTGCGCTGCTGCTTTTGCTGCGGTATCTTTTTGAGCGCAGGCCGACAGGCTCAGGCAGGATTGGCTCAGCATTGCGCCTTCCCCACAGTTCACGGTCAGTCGGTCAGCTGGTCTGCGCTAGACAGACAGGCATCAGGCATCTCCGTGCAAGCTACTCCCGTTTTCTGCTAGTTCGACCTCTCTCTCTCTCTTCCTCTGTTACCCGCTCCAATCGTCAAACATTTCCTCACGCCGTGACTACTGCTGAGAATCACCATGCTCTTATCGTCATCTCATCATATGACCGACATCGCATGCCCTTACAATCTAACCGCACGCCAGCATGTGTCCCTGCAGTGCTGTTCCCTATCGCGCAGTTGCCGTATACTGTATAGTCCTGCACGCCTAACACTCTTACAGTACTCTGGCAGTAGCTCAAGCCACCTACAGACCCTTTTCCCTTTCTCTCCGATTGATAATTATCCTTGTCGGCGAACAGCCAAAGGTACGGATGGCGCTGGGAGGCGTACGCCACCTTTTTCGGATACCGTATTTGCCGGTGACAGGCACGCCGCCACTGTACCAGATGTTCCTTTTCACTCTCTAGACGTGCTCAGATTGAGTTCTCACATCGAACTGGTGGGCAGGCCCTCCGATCGTCTCCTCGACATTCCTACTCGGGTTAACTCATTGGGAAACTCAGACTACGGCACCCCTCCACCATCTCCACTTCGGCCTCTCTGGTCTGCCCGCCTAACATCGGCCAGCCGATTGATCTAGCAGGAGCCGTAGGATTGCGCCCTCCGCGCATGCAAGCCCGAGTCTGCAGAGCCGCTCTCATTCGCGAGAATGCCGCAGCCTTTTCCTCCTCCTGAGCTCCCATCTCCACCGGCTTGCCGTCGAGTCAAAGCTGCTCAGCGTTGCAACAAAACTTCATGTTTGTTGACCTCGGCCTTTGCGCCGGTGGTGCGCGTTCAACGTAACATCGGCCAGATCGCGAGATGCTCCAAGCTCGTGCTCGCATGTCTTCTCACAGTCACCGCTGTTCGCTCACCTGGACGTCTGATGGAAATCGCGCATCGAGAAATGCAAAGCTGGGTGTGTGCCAGCCAACAGAACAACAGTAGAGACATGTCTCGAGAGTCGCAAAGTCTATACCATCCATCTCCAGATCGGCGTTCTGTCGTCTGGAGCTGGGCGCGAAGATCTCTGCGGTGATCATCGATCTTTTACTCCATTCGTGTCGATGAAACCCAACAGCCACGTGAAGAGTCGCCGGGCGATGATTCCTTTCCCATGTGCCTGCGCAACACCAGCGCTGTAGAAATACCGTCCATCTGGTTCGCCGCGGGCTACAGCAAGGCGTGCGAGGATCCCACCGTTCGTTCGTTCCTTCCTTCCTTCCTTCCTTCGGGTGGCTCTTCTTCTATTATTTACACACTTCAACCCACTGGCTCAAAATGAATGCTACTTCGCCATCACCAACACTAATCCTCAACAGCTAGAGGCACGACCTATTCCACCAATCCTTTCGATAACCCCCTTCCCATCACCTACCGAACCGCAATTCACCCATTCAGGCAGGGGAAAAGCATACGCGCAAGCAGCGTGGCAGCGTCCCAAAGCGCGCACCACACCTATCCCAAAACTCGATAGCAGTACCTCAGTAGTATAGCTCTTTTTTTGGTCGCGCACGTGAGATCCCTGTTGTAACGCTCGACGCTGCGATGCTGGGTTGGAGAAACGCAGGAGGCAGGCCAAGAATCACGAATGTGAATGGCTGGCCCAGCGCCGAAGAGAGACCTTTGATCCACTTCTTTCTTGCTCTTGCGCGCGTCGCGCGATCCGAGCGCCTCCTGATGTGTGCCTGCCGTCGTGCCGTGCCTGCTTTCGGCCAGGTGAAACACTCGGGTTCCCAAAAAATCATGCCAGAACCCCCGTGGCGTTTGGTAGGCATTATCTGGTGTGTGGAGATGGCTTGGGCTAACTCTGGGAATCGTTCGGTCGTGGGTTTTGGGGTGGAGATGTTTGTACCTCCACTTTTCTCTCTTTTGCGCAAGGTCCACTGGTTTTTTCGTCAACCAACCATATCGTCCTTGTGACAGAGAGGCGGATGTCTTTTGGACTCCGCCATCCTTGCCGTTTACACGTGATGGCGGAACTGCTTTCGTAGGTGGTTTCCTGCCAAAACTTCCACGACTCGCTTGACTTCGCCGTGGCCGTTGTCCGGTTTCGGTCCTGTCGTGTTCGAAGGTTTCGTGGTATGCGTCCAACGAGTTGGATTGATATCAAATCGTCGTTCACTCTTGCTTCATCACCATAGCGATTTTGATGCTATTCTGATACGACTCGGAGTGAGAGATCGATTGCGCAGCACCACTGCTGATCACGAATAGCAATGTCGGTCATTGGGATGCAGTAGATCGATAAAACGCATGGTGTTTGCCTTCTCCTTCGTCGAGAAGTACCTGTGGTTGCGAGGATCGAGAACGGTGACATTGCAACTTGTGAGATGACACCCACGCCGAATAGCGGGCTATCGTCTATCGATTGATTAGAATCCAACTGGAACCGATCTGGGGCGATAACATGGATTTTTTTCTCGATTGGTTTGGTTTGTAGATGAGTTGATGGTCAGTCGCAGCTAATGTCTCTTCGCATCCCTCGTGTACCTTCGTCGTCTTCCCGTGGTGTTGCCTCGGGTCTTGACCTTCACAGATTGAATCTGTCTGCCATTGCGACCGCTGGGCATCGCGAAGGAAGTTATAGAGAACAATTCCCGTCGATCGAACATGTCTAGAGATGTGATTACATGCGATTGATATGTTGATACGTGAGGGCTAACAACTATTTGGTCTTACGTCTTCCTTTCCATAGTTGGTATGCTTTTTGTTACATGGAAGATGTACGCAGGCGAAGACAGGCGCCAGTTTGAACACTGACTTATACCGTCGCTAAATACCGTGATCTTTTCAGTTTCTTTGCAACAGACGACGGACCGTCGTGGTATGAACATCTCGACGCTCCATAATCGTTGCTGTTGTCGAGTCGTAGGGTTGGGGTTGGGGTAAGCTACAGTTATCTCTCGGCGAGTCCAGTGTCGCATGCGTGCAATTTTAGGGCTCTATGGTTTCGGGTGAGTGATTAGAAATCTAACAGGTCACATGTCCAAGTTACTCGGTCGCTGTATGTGTGGGTAGCCAGGTGTTTTCGAATGGTCTTCTTGTCGCTCTCAGCTTAGTTCTCAAATTGTGGAAACACAACATCGCACAATGCCTCAATCACATGGAGGCAGCACATTCCCATTCGAACCGATATGCCTGTGAATGAGCTTCGATCCTCCATGCAACCTACAGATAGAGCATTACTCACACTGCGAAGGAAAGTTCCTGAACGATTACCACTGTGAGATGGAATCACTACAGCTAATTCTCCGAACCGGGTGACCGACCATCGAGACTGCCAGCCATTGTGCAAGGGGGCGATAGACAAATTCATCACAACCAACCATCTAATAATGCCGAGAGCCGAATGCGTCAAGCCGCTATACTGCTTCCCGATCTCTCAGATCCTATCAAACGACGTGCGACCACCTGTTCGGAAAAGACTCCTAACAGTCTCATGGTAGGAGATTGTCAATCTGTGAAGGCCCATCTCGACCTCGACTTCCACAATGAGTATGCGTGCCGACAAAGAGGACGAGTAAACGTTAGTCGATGTCATTTCATTTCATTCCAGAGGTCGTCAATCGACGAAGATGATCAGGAGATATACGATTCTATCTGCAAGTTTCGCCGAACAATGGAACACGACACCACATCTCACAATGCGCGTAACGAAAAAAACCAGGGACATCGTTGGTCATGAAATAGTAAGTAAATGGATGAAAATATACGAAAAGAATTATCTACTACACCCCCGAAGAGAGCCTTCCACAGTCATTAAGGAGCGACATCCATCACGCTCGCTGTGTTTTGTGTGTTGCCTTCCGAACACACGCCCATCTAAGGAGCGGAGCAGAGGACACCGAGACCGGCCTGTCATGATGTGTCAGCATGGAAAGTCAACCATCCATCGTGAAGTTCAGAAATACATACCACAGGGACGGTGCAGCAAAGGGCGCTGAGACCCTCGTCGGCGCAGTCGGCGACAAAGTCCTCGACGGTCTCGAGGTCGGGCGAGGCTGTGGGAGTTGATCAGTTGGGTTGTCTTTTGGGGCAATTTATTTTCGAAGATGTCAAGTCTTACGAGCAGAGCAGGTGAGAGCGACGGCACCGTCGACATCCGCCTGACAACACTGGGGAGTGTCAATGGCCGGGCAGAGGTCAATGGGAGCGCGCTGCTCGAGAGGCGAGCGCTTCTCGATGGCGGCGGCGGAGGTGAGGGCTGCGAAGGCGGCGAAGGCGAAGGTGGTGAACTGCATTTTGGAGGAGTTGGTTGGTTGGTTTGGAAGGAAGTTGAGTGGTTGTTTGGGTTTTGTTGATGGGTTGGTTGAGAGGCTTTGTGTTGATGTGTTGTGAGTTGGATGTTATGCTGGATGAAAGCGGATACTTATACCTTCTTTCCCTCTCTATCTCTGCCAAACAACATGCGGTCATTCGTACCCATCTCGCCAGTCGACATGCGTATGTCTGATTATTGATTGTCTAGCATCGTGATGGAACTCGGGCTCATGTCGATCGCAACAAGTTCTTCCCATCCAAAGATAAGACGTTCATTGGAAGGCCGGCACTCCATGTCATGGTATCTGCGAGAGATGATGGCACCATGGGCTCGCTAGCCGTCCATAGCGCATCTCGTCCGTCTAGACGAGAGTGATTTATGCGGTTAAGTGCACATGTTAAGCATAAGTGTTATCGTAACCCACTCGTATGTCGTATTGTCACATAGGGCTCATGTTCAGACTCCAATTATCAGAACGAGGCAAGAACGCTAGGGACATAGCATCCCAGACTATAAGCCGCTGGGTTCGTGGAAGTAGCTGGGAAGGGTAGATGATCGCTGCGAGGATTCGACGATCATTTTGATAAGGTCGCTCATCAACGTGGAGGTGGATGCGGAGAAGCCGGGCTGGTCGAGAGTTGAGGTCGGTAGTTACTCCATTGGGTCCATTTGCTGGTTGGGTCGAACTATACATGCCCTGATAAGGATCATGATGATCGACGCTTGGCTATTCTTGCCATGCTTGTGTCCAGCCCAAGTGACGTGGGAGCACAGATGGGAGCGAGATTTTCTGCAGGAACCAAAGTTTTGCTTGGGAAACCCACTCCATAGAACATGGCAATGAGACAGCAACAGCATGACGGCAAGTAGCAGTTAATTTTCCGAACCGTTTGAGAGCTGCAGAGCATGTTTGTGAAGGTATTGTCTCTCAGTATCTGTCTCGTCTGTTAGCATGTTGAACAACAGTCTGTCAGCACCTGGCCGCAACACATAGGTTCTGTCTGATCCGATCAAGTCCGTAATTGTGATCTGGTAACTCAAGCGATGCCCACCAATAGTCGAGCGTCCGCTGACCCGGTATGTGGATATCTTGTGTTGTTGTTCGCAGCAGCGCAGAGGTTCCTGCAGTAGTCGTGCCGGAGTCGCGGATAGATAGCTAGCCAGCCGCATCCGGGTGAGATCATCGTCTTGAGGTTTCAACCGCTTCTCGATCGTCGGATCGGGACCTAACCGAACAACGTTGTGCTCTTGCTCAACTGCACAAGCGGAGTTGTCTAGTATGTCGAAGTCGAAGATAAGAGCCCGAGCCTCCAGGAAAGGCGAAGTCGCCAAGTCGCGTTACGTTTCACGGGCGTTGTTATCGCGGTCTTGAAAGGGCTCTGTTCGGACTGGACTCCGTTTTGGCATCGAATCCTCGCCGACGGCCGAAGCCAGATGTCATACTCAATTACTCAAATCATCCTTGAGGATTCATGATGGCGGAGACAGTCGAACATCCGTCTAGTGGATGCGATTCGAGTGGCCCTACTGCGCCGCTTCAGCCGGGACCGAAGCCCGCACTCCAATCTTCGGTTCATCGCCCCTGGCGGAAAAGTTGATCAGCTGCTGAAAGACAGAGACAGCGATATCTTCCGTTTATCGATCCGAGACGGGACGGTGGGATGATAGCAGAGGATTCGTCTGTCAGCTGCCCGTGGCTCAACCCCAATAACAACATGCACACACATATCGTCCAGCATTGACGAAGTCATGGCTCTACCTCTCGCAAAAGATTACCAATCGATCCAACCCTCCATCCACTTCTCAAACAAGTCGACTCCCACCTCCAGGTCATCTCACCTGCCT
>Ga0265797_10001209_pt1 | contig 46040 bp, 38 predicted proteins | sample P2T30metagenome_FD_192433 | JGI IMG/M metagenome (GOLD analysis project Ga0265797, IMG submission 192433) | Plant litter microbial communities from East Loma Ridge, Irvine, California - P2 T30 | ecosystem: Environmental > Terrestrial > Plant litter > Unclassified | place: USA: California...
TTGAACCATGGGTTGGAAGCAAGAACAGACTAAAGTGAATAAGTCACCGTTGCAAGGTGCCGCGAGAATCGCACAATTTCACTCTACATTCCGCTGGGTCTGGTACAAAATCCGAGAACAAACACTAGCTGGTGCCTTGTCGTTCACTGCACTCCAGAGTCACCTGACATGAAGCGAGTCTGCTTAGTCTCACAGTCAGTCCCCAGTAGATAGAGCTTTTATCTCATGCTACCCCAATCACTCTCTTTCCCTCACCCTTCCCCAATCACTCCCTTTCCCTCATCCTTCCCCGATCACTCTCATTCCCTCGCCCTTCTCCAATCACTCCTTTTCCCTCCACCAGAACACGACTAGATCCCATCAACCGCGACCATGACTACCGAAACAAATCAAGCACCGCCTGCAGACACCTCTAACTCCTCAGCACTATCGCGGCACGGTACTGGCGCTACTTCATCTGAGATGGTCCATCATGCTCAGCTCACTCCATCGAACACCCGTGACGGATCCGTCCCGCGCCTCGCTCTCGAAGACACTCTCGAACGCGACTTTGGGCTAGCGTCCCACGAGAAAGACTCCACCGATGGATCAATCGAGGCAGTTTCGAAGGCTGCCGCGCCCCATATCAAACCAGACCTCCATCTCAACGACAATACTGCGGATGCTGTAGTACTGCAGTCAAGCCCTCTTCTCAAACTTCCCGGCGAAGTACGGAACGTCATCTACAGATTCGCAGTTGTAATGACTAACACAGAGCATGGTACCTTACTCTCCCATAAGTCTGCTCATCATCACGAGATACCTTGGCACGTCCGCAACAAGTGCCGCTCTTTCATCGGTCTCTCTAAGGTCAGCAAGCAACTGCAAACAGAATTTGGACCATATGCCAGCATGTTTACGATCTGGATTCGATTCTCGGAGATTGTGGAGTATCTGACGACGTTTCCTCTCGCCGACGAAGCGCTGAACGAAGAGATCGTCACTGCCTGCAAAGCCTTGAACGATAAGAAAGTAGTGATGGAAAAGCTAGGCGTTGACATCTTGCCGCTCATCAAGGCCGACTGGGAACACATGCCTTTCTGCCTCTACCCAGACTACAGCGATGGAGACCGCAACCCACTGGATACAACCCACTGGATCATGGCCCGTGTGCACAAAGGAACCTTCGCTGTCCATGGGGATGTGTATGGCCGATCCATCTTTACGGATGGAACTATCCAGAGCCTTCGCATAATTCGCATGAACCCCTGGAAATCGAAGTACGGCACCGACGAGGGCAATGTGAAGATCATCACATTTACGTTCGGCAAGACAACATATGGAGAGCCTAGCCGTGAAGACGAATTCAAGACTGCGGTTCTCGCGTACTTGGCAGACATGGTGGGCTACGCTTATCCTTCGACGCAGTTCCGATGCGAGATTAGCGGAGTGCAATTTGCGGCCTCTGGTGGGAATGAGTATGCTCGCCGCGTCATCAAGCTGGAGTGAAACCAAGCATTGGGTGACGCTCAAGTCGAAGCGGTGGTATAAAAAAGTGTGGCACGTATGGATTCCCAGTCTGAATACAAATGGCTGCGACTACGGCAGATTGCAGTTATTGTAGGAAAATGGGCCGCACCGTTGATAGGTGCTTCACAGGTGGGAATTTCAAGCATAGACAGCAAGTGCACACAAGACATTTACGCAGCGGCACTCATGCAGAGCGAAAGCTGAGAAGATATCAACCCAGTTCATGCATGTGCATGGTCATCATCGAACCACATATCCCCTATTCGACTTCTACATCTTGCCCATCTTAAGTATCTACAATGTATACCTGAAGAACGGGCTCTTGTCACCCATATTCATCAACTCCTCTTGAGTGTACTTCGCACGATACGCCTCCTCACCATGTTCCGCAAGCATCGCGTCCTTCTTCTTGTTCTCCCTAGCGTATGCCCATCTCAGAACAAGAGTCATCAAGATCGCGGCGCAGCACATGGCCAAACTAGCCGCGAATCCAGTCGTGTACTTTGGTGCCTCTCTTTGAAGGTAGATGTTGGATCCCATGATGCCACCCATGTTGCCCACGGAGATGAGTAATGCCATGCCAACTGCGCGCTTCGAGCTAGGCGCAAGCGAGTTGCCAATCCAGGATACGAGGCAGGTAAAGGGACAGTACAAGCCAGCAGCGACTGGAAAGAGGAACCCGTAGGTAAGTCCTGGGTATTTTGGGTGAGGAATGGCGAGCTGAGCGATGAAACCGACAATCGCAATCGAGTAGCCACCAATGATCCACAGTGATCGGACTTGCGTAAGATCAGATCCCCAGGCCCAAACCAGAGTGATAATCGCGGCAAATACGTAGATTGGAATCGTGAGTAGTTGCGCATTAGCAGATGAGTAGCCCAGACCGTTGATCACGGATGGCACGGTCGCGGTGAAGCCGTACACACCAACCGTGTTTCCCCAAAAGATCACAGTTGCCGCCCAGATCTTCCAGTCTGATAGACCAGCCATGATGTGTGTCTTGTCAATCTTGTCCTTGTTGGTAGTTTGTCCTGCTCCGGAAGAGGTGTCGTTTGCGAGTCGCCTGACAAGCAGGTCGCGTTCTGGCTGTGTCAAGAAATTAGCGGTTTCAGGGCTGTCCGGCAGGATCTTCCAAATGACCAGAGCGAGAGCTACAGGAATCAGTCCTTCTATCAGAAAAATCCACTGCCACCCTTCAAGCCCGGAGCGTCCATCGAGATGCTGAATTCCGTATGCTAGGAGACCAGAAAAAGCACCAGCTAGCGAAGCGGCCACATAGAAGACTGCCATACGACGCTGGAGTTCGAATCGACGATACCACAGCGTCAATAGGAAGGTTGCTGCTGGGAAGAAGCCGGCCTATGGATAATTAGTACACATTGTGACGAATGCCCGAATCTGTCTGTACCTCTGTCACACCAAGGAAGAAACGTCCTGCAAGAAGCCCTCCGTAACTGTTGACCAGACCCATAAGTGTCATAACAAGACCCTGCAAAAGTCGAGAGTACGATGTTAGTCTTTGTCTCACATGCACATCGTACATTTAGTCTTACCCATGAGAACATGAGAAATGCCATCCAGTACGAAGGCCTCATCTTTTTGAGGATGATATTGCTCGGCACTTCAAGAAGCGTGTATGGAACGAAAAATATCGTCACTGCTGTATTGTACTGCAGACTGCTAGCCGGCATCTTGAGATCTGTCGTCATGCCCGCAGTTTTCGCATTGCCAACTTTTTGAACGATTAGTGAATGCCCAGGTGGCTAGGGTTGTGTCATGTTGAACGTACTGTTACTGCGATCGATGAATGCCACCAAATACAACAGCGAGAGCATTGGTACGAGCCTCATGTCGACCTTCCTGAGCACCCGTGCTGACTCCGCCTCATCGAGTTCAACATGCTGCGCTTCAAGTTCGCCGGAGGATGTCGATTTCTTTTCGGCAAGGTGTTCGGTTTTGTTACCGCTCTCATCGTACTTTACGTCCGTTGCAGTCGCCATCTTGAGCTCTTCAGGATTGCGAAAGGTCCCTGGAAGACGACGATATATTTGCGATAGCGTGAGGAAGCCGCGTAGCGATTGTGAGATCTAGCGCCTGGCTAACGGATTCTTTTTAAACGCTTCGGACTTTCTAAACCCGAGCCTCGTGGCGAGGACGTTCCCCATCTCGTGTTCCTCATCGTTCGACCGTGACCTTGGTTGTGGGTTGGCGTCTGCTTCTGGCGTGGTGAGATCCGCATGTTGCGGGGTAGAACGGGAAATGATCCGCGCTGTTGGGGCTTTGTGGGGTGATCTGCATGACGTTCTGACGTTTGGTTCGCGGTCTTTGTCAAGGAAGGCAAGCCGAGGATAAACTGACAGGTGAGATTTGCCGCCAACACTTGCCGGCCAATGATGACTTGATGTGGTAAATACACCTACATACAAACGATACGCAACGGTTAGAGTCTGGTCAGAAGGCAGGAGGAATGCGGCGCTTGAGTCGGCGAGAGGCCGAGTATGCGGGGCTTGTATCTATCGTGTTAATCTTCAGGACACACTGAAAGCCAAAGTTGGAGACTCGAAAGATACGAGCACCTTCGTAGCATTCGCCGTGCTGAACTAGCGCGTCTTCCAAGGTTGGTGTTGCGGATCGCATCGTGCTTCGCCGAGCTTCATTTGTTGCGGCACTGCCTGCCGAAGGTTGCGGGTGTCCATGCGAGTATTGACGCTGCACGTTGTCCGCACTGCGACATGAACTCCCCCAAGCCTCGAACAATGCTTATGCCGTTATGCCGTATTTTTAACGAGTAAGAAGGTAATTCAAGAACAGTGACTATGGAAAGACGCATGCGACGATTACTGACCTATAGACTGATCGATGCTGGTAACGGCATCAAGCTTTTCCGATCAGCATCGCCGTTTGAAGTACCCGATTCTTAGGGACACCAATTTGGGTCCAGGAGGCTGACACAATATACAGCATGTATCAAGGGAATTTTACGATAGTCCTCAAGTCGGCGCAGGCACGTCGCCTAGCATCAGAAACAACGATGGCTGGAAAGCCGATGCAGGCTATGAAATGAGACTCCACACTCGATACAAGTTGTCCGTCTCCGCACTCATTCCGGCCATCAGTGCGAAGTAGTCGCAGCAATGTCAACCGAAAACCACGAGCCCTCGATTATCTCTTGTTATCTTCAGGATCGTAGAGCCTACAGCAGGCCAATTGCGATGTCTCCCTTGATTCTAGCGGTGATGTGGATGTCTACGTCAAGGTCGAGCTTGATATGTATCTTCAAGCTTCCCTTGACGTCGTCCTGGAAATGGTCTAAACCGAAGCCTTCAGCTATATCCCCATCTTTCTTCTTGACCGGTACAACTGGAATTGCTTTTTGTTGCGTCAAGCCGGCGGCTGGGTCCTCGGTGGTTCCACCAGCGCGGTTTCCGGTCGCGTTGCCCGCAGTTCTACTAAACGTTAGCAACGTAATTTCCGCTTGATATGAAATCCTACTCTTTTGCTTTGTCCGCCATAGTCGACTCGTTCTTTTCTTGGTCGGTTGGAGGAGGAGTGGGGGGTAAACCTCTATGGACTGGCTGAGATTCGCCCTTGGATTTTTTGCGCTTCGGTGGAGTTGCTGGCCACGCCAGATCTTCTGGAGTGGTAAGGTATAGTATGATGGGCTTGATATGGTACCTTGCAGTTGGTCGAGGGGAGCATGGGCTCGGGGTATTAAAGCTCTAAGAGGTTTACAGGTGTCCTCTATGCCATTACACGGACTGGAGCTGCGGAACTTGCATCATCGATCAGCGTCCTCGCCGACGAGATCTGAACTAGAGAAGTTCCCCGAGTCCTTTGGTAGAGGTCCTGATTCGATAACGTACGACAGATCCGCAGAGCGACTTAGATGGAGAGGTCTGGGGTCAAATCTGATGTCCCAAGATGGCAACCGGCTTTCAGCTAGTACAATTCGAGGAGGGAGGCTGGTAACGATTGTCGACGTGCACCTACCTAAGTGGAGTGGTCTCTCCAACTACAGCAAGCTGCTGCATGGTGTTCGTCACATTAGCGGGATGGGCCTCCGGGACGCGTCGATCGGAGGTATTTTGGTGGGGACGGTCACGGCCTGAAGCCCGACCGATCGTCTGATTCGCTGGCACCTACAGATGCGATGCAGCCGCATCGTGATGGAACTCTGCTAAGACGCTTGCAAGCGACAATGTAGTTTTGCTTGTTTGGCCTGCTCAAAGCCTCTTAGGTGTACACCGTCCGTGCCTGCAACTCCTCACACGACCATGGTTCTTGGGCTGCTGTCGCTGGCCGGGACCATCCCGTTGACTGCCACATCCGTGCTTACGCTTCAGGATAAAGCCGAAAGAACGAGAAAAAATGACGTTGATGCCGAATGGAAGACGGACAAATGTCACATGAGCTGCCGACCTACAGCACGTGCACCAGACGACCGCAAAGAAATGTTCACAAACAGCCAAGTCGTGCTTCGTGGCGGTAAGCTGTTTGTTCAATTCTCCAACTATCAAGGGGAGTTAAACCATCCTTTCAGTGGGTACTTTCTGCCGTACCCCGATTCAAACTTTGACGGGCTGGTTTCGACAATCTCAGACAATCCACCGCAGCTGAATTGGATCTATCTGGACAGGCGGACTTTCCGACTCAGCCATGGCTTGAGGGTAGAAGCAGAGAAACATGGATTTACCGGGCCATGGGGAGCACGAGTATGCGCAAATGGCGAGGGCGAGATCAGATTCCTGATGTACAAATGGGAGGGCTTCATCGCTGTCGAAACCGAGGAGCCAGGAATGTGGGGCCTCTATTTCGATCGATACGACGACGGACTAAAAGGAAGGGTCACTGAGGGCAGGAGAACTGTGGAAGTGGAGGTACTTCGGGAAGAGATGAAGAGCGTATGAGACTGAGCTGTATCGCAACAATAGTCGGGCACGACCATTCGCTCCACCAAGACCTATCAGATTCCTCCGTCCTCACGATCGACTGCCAGAAGAACCCAAGTTGAAAAGATTAGCCGAATGTTAGTTATTAGGGAAGCGACGAAAGCGAAATATCCGTTTTCGGCTATCCTATCGTATTGCGAGGCTATTTTTCAAGGTTTATTTTGTCTTCGACCCCTGAAAAAGCATTGCGGTGGAGAGTATTTGTTGCGTATGTGAATCGTGAGGCCAACGCGTGTCAATGTCGATGATCGGGTCGGAGACAGCCAACCAGAACCTTGTGACGTAGCATGACGCTTGGCGTCAAACAAACTTCAGCCTCACGCCAACTTACACACCTCAACTCTTCGACTTCCTTGTGTCCTTCTATCCTCTTATTACTTCTTATTCACCGCCTGACGCGAAACTCCTTCCGTTGAAAAGTAGCCTTCCACATTACTTCAAGATGTGCGATTGCGTGCCTCTACCAATTGTTTGCTTCCAATGCGGAACGTACGGCTGTCTATCCTCAAGCTCAATGTGATACTAACAAGAGCACAAAGTGACCAGAACCCCTGTCATTGTAAAGTTGTTGGCCCTACGATTGGCTTCGTGGTGACGGTGGCCATGGCCGTAAGTTAAATTCTCGCGCTTCCAACGCAGACACTGATATCAACTCGAAAGATCTTCTGCTGGCCAGCCTCGCTACTATGCTGCTGTTGCGCGACAGATGCTGGCAAGAGGTGAGATGCGGCCATTCCTTGCTGCTGCGAGATAGGTACTGACTGTATAGTGTGCTCGCGCTGCCCGTTGATACTGGCAATGCGATCAGTAACGCGATACCTATATGAGGACCAAAAGTCTTTCGCAGTTTATGGTGGAGTTCTATTCTGAAATATTGGGTTACGACGGCTCATGGAGGCACCTTCTGAGTTCGCTTTAGGAAGAGCGACTGGTGTTTGGAACAGGCCGACAATCACTGCTTCCGGCTTATTACACCTGTGTACACACGGCATGATCACCTACAAGTCTCGACGTTGTTGAGCTATTACTTCTATCATTCAGCACTGGTGGCACTGAGGCTCACGCGAGATGTATCGCAGATCCGTCACATCTCTCTCACGCACTCGCCGACAAACACAGAGCGCGTAGTGAACCTAGTGAACATTTTACCTCCTGTTTTGTTTACGGGTGAAGGTGGTTGCTAGGCTCCGTCGCGTGCGCCGTTTGCGCGCTGCTTGTTTTGCTAAACACCTGTTTACACTTTCTAGGGACGAGCCTTTTCTTTCAGGTCAAACATTTTGGAACACTCATACCACGATGGGCAACGACGTCGACCAAACAATGGACAAGAAATTGGACCTGACTCTGCCGGCCACGATATACTCCCGGCGCGACATCCAGGAAGACCTCTGGTCATCTCTCGCCTTTGCGCCCGGAGAGCTCGGTGACCTATCGCTATTCCCAGAGATGCCGCCACTACAAACGAACGATTGGAGTCTGGAAACGTTCGGATATGTCTACGATGGGCCTCATGTGTATGAGGATGGGCACATGGACAATGCGACACACCCGCCCGAGTACTACCTTTACAGTCCGCCGCGAAACGATACTTGGGAAGATGGCCTGCAGACAATCGAGGACTTTGACTGGTCGGCGATTGAGACGGCCGACGATGTCACAACACCAGAGGTTGCAGAAACCGTTTTCGTAAAGCCTGGGCCGCTGCCAGCCGCGATTACAATCGATTCACGTTCCGTCGAAGGTCCTCAAGCGCAGCAACTAGACTTTCCACCACGCCAACCACTTCCAGATGAGGACACAAAAGACACCGCGGTCGCCGCCCCCCATCTGTCTAACATTGCAGATATACCATTGATAGCTGGGCATGCGGCAAGGAAAGAGGTGTTCCAGAACATCCTTCCGGAGCCAGAATCAGATCGTACCGAGACTTCTGAGCAAGACTCATCGCAAGACATCGACATAGTAGATGCCGAAGCTGTCGAACAACCAGCGCCTGCTGGTCCTTTGCCGATCCCTAATCCTGCGACCAAAGGCCCATCAGATTCGTGTGGTCCTGCAGTGCTCCACATGAGCAATGCCTCGCTCGCTCCATTGTTCGACGTGGAGTCCTCTGGCGATCTGCTCACCTCTCGAGCCACGCCTGAAGCAGTCCCATATGAAGTACCCACAGCCCGATTGCAAGCGTCGCAATCCCCGACGCCGGCTTTCGAACCACCGTTGCCAGAGTCACCACCTTCGTCACAGAAGAACGTGACAGAAGGACCTTCTCAAGCTGTGAGCGATCGCCAAATGTGGGAAGCCCAATTGCAAGAGGCAGCAGCTGAATCACACACTGCTGATTTTCCTGAGCTCCCACCGCCTGGAAATCCGGAAGTCGCTGAAGAGGCTGGAGGTGACCAACAGGAAGAGATTATGGAGGTCGACAAGATGGATACAGAGGTTCAAAGCGATCCGCAACCCTTTGCTCCGTCAGAGAATAAAGACTCTAGGCAGGCAAGCACTACGGGTGCGCATAGTCACGGTATACTACTACATGCTACCGACTTCGACGAAGAACGATTCGTCGATGTAAGTCCACCCTTAGTAGACACCACAGATACTCGCAAGCGCGCGAAGTCGACACTCGCAAAGGAGTCTTCCGACACCGAAGCAGGCGCGCCGGAGAAGAAGAAGATCAAGATGCTAAGTGAAACATCAGACAGTAGAATTGAGCTGGACGACACGTCCAGTACAGCTTCGGATTGTCGCAGCACAGTCGCGTCATCGAAGAAGCCGCGTTGTGATGCGAGGAAGTCGGTCAAGGAGTCTGCGAGGCAAGTCGTGGGAGAAGGGGCGGCTACCAAGCAGCGACAAGCAAAGAAAGCTGTGAGTCACAACTCGACTGCGAAACTGTAAGAACATTGACTAACATTGCGCAGCCTCTACGCGCAAAACTTAGGTTACTCGCTCCAAAGCCCGAGCCCGAGCCCGAGCCCAAGACCAAGCCCAGGCCCAAGCCCGCAGAAATTGTCTTCGAAGAAGACACCAGACCTACTGCGGCTCTCAATCGCGAAGAGGAAGACGTTGAATCCTCTCACGACGACTTCGATGCCGACGAAGACATGCAGGAGCGCCTCAGCGACGCGCCGATTCCCAGTTTCACGCGTTCTCCGCGGAACACTGTATCGAACCGGGAGCTTCAAGGTCTTGGTTCCAATCTCGTTCCGGGTATGCATCTTGGTCTCCAGCACAAGCAAGAGCGTATTCGCAGGCCTGCTGAAAGCAGTTTCAAGAGCCCGAATGCTGATAATTCGTTTTTGCTAGTTGAAGCTGAGACGGCTGAGTGCGAAGCTACTCCCATCGAGAGCAAAAAGAGAAGAGCTGCTTCCACGAAGAAAGCGCCTGCGCCTAAGAGAGCCAGGCCAGCGACGAAAGCGCAGCCAAGAACAAGTCGCGCGAAGAAAGATGACACTATCGAGCCAGACGCAAACGACATCGAACCGGAAGCAAGCGATGAAGGAAGCTCAGAATTGTTCCCAGCAGCACGACTTGAGAAGAAAACAGCAGACAAGGCAAAAGCCCCTACGCCCCTCAACATCATGCCCACAAAGTTCACCAAAGGCAAGAAGAACGCCACCAACACCACCTCTTCCAAAGCAGCACCTCGCAAAAGCCGTGCGCGCATCGACTCAAAGCTCGAAGAGGACGACATCGCATCCGCACTCGCCAGCGACGTTGACGAGCTACCTTTCACTCTAGACAAGCCCTCCACACCCCAAGCCAATAAATACATGCCGAAGTCCAATGTCTCCCACCTCATGAAGCAAGTCACCGCGTCAGGCACACCCACGCCATCCGTCGCATCGAATGGCTCGAGCCCGATGTCTAATAAATATGGGTTCAAGCCGAGTCCGAGTCCGCGGAAGACGAGGAGCGCTGGTGCGAAGACGCTGGCTGCAAAAGGGAAGGCGAAAGCTACGATGCGGAAGCAGATGAAGGATGCGACTGAAGGGAGTAAGAAGGGGAAAGCGAGGGCGAAGAGTGTTGAACAGGCTGGTGATAGGGATGAGGATGATGGGAAGATGATTGTCAAGGAGTCTGAGAAAGGTCGGCGGTCGACGCGGCATACTTCAGCTACCGCTCCGGGGTCAGGGAATGTGAAAGAAGTGCGTGCAGATAATGATGATGATGAGGAGGGGGACGGTGTGGAGGTTGCCGTCCAGGAGTCAGAGCTGCGTCGTTCTACGCGCCACGTATCCACCGCCGCACCAGAACCGATCGCTCCTGCGACAAAAGACCTAGATTCACTGCGCCGCTCAACACGCCACACATCAGCCGCTGCAGCAGAACCCGATCCAGCCTTGCATTCTCCCGCACCCCAAGCCAAGCCCGAGACTGCTAAGAAAAACAAGGGAGTCAAGGTCGAAGCGCAGGATACGGAGAAGAGGACTACGAGGCGGGCGTTGGCGTTTGAGTTGGAGAAGAAGGATAGGAATATTGGGAAGAGGTTGAGGAGTGGGGATGGGCGGGGTGGCTGAGGGTGAGGGTATGGGGTGATTGGACGATGGAGGTATTGTGTGTGAAGTAGTGTGCTGGATTGGAGCATGTGTGATGGAAGGATAATTGGGGGATGTACGATAGAGAGAAATTTGGAGAGTGATGATACCCACAGAAGCGATCTGAGCAGGCATGTGTATGAACTGAATGAGTCGATTCATGTATCTGCGTCGGGTATCTATGTGAGTCCTCTTTTCTCGTTCAATGCTACCCAAAGGCCTTTATGATCCTTTATTTCATCGCGGTCGTCGAACAGTGCAGTGCGTCAGGATCAAAGGTGTTGCGATTTATATCTTACTCTCCCTACTCTCTTTCCTTTTCCCGTCTTCTAGCACCCCGCAGATCCACTCGGCAGCCTTGTCCGCCATTTCTTTCGGAAACGCGTGGCCCACACCGTCAAAGAGCACGTCTTCGAAGCATATGTCCAGACTCTTGTCCTCCTCCAGCACCTGCTTCAAGACTTTCAAGAACGGCTCGCCCGCCGCGTAAGGCACGAGCTTGTCCACCTTCCCGCTCAGATTTAGTATCTTCTTGCCGTGCAGACGTTCGCGCGCGAGGATCCTGAAGCGGTCTAATGACGCTTTGGAGATTGATTGATCGGTGCTGGTGGGCGAGAAATAGCCTGGTAGTAGCAGCCCAGCAGGATCATATTGGGCAATCGCATCCTGGAGCGCCTGTGGGAAGTCCTTGGAGCCGAGGAATTCTTCACCTGGCGGATTTGTACCCGTGTACGTCTCCCTCTTGCTCAGTCTCGCGCGATCTGTCATCAGACGTGTGTAATCTGGACACCCGATGCCCACCACGCCCGCCGTAATGCGCGGCTCAGCCAGCAAGCAGTGCCACACCGCGTGTCCGCCCAGCGAGATACCCAGCGCCAAGTGTTCGGTAATCTTGAGGCTCGAGGGGTCGTTGAAGATGTAGCTCTCAATGTGATCCATCAGATGACTTGTGTCGGTCGCTGTGCCGTGGTAGCAGCTGAACATGTCCTGCGCGTGCCGGGGATTGCCGTCTCGCCAGGCGCGGTTGTGAAGGTCGTCGACTTGGCGGGTGCCGTGGTTGCGCTGGTCGAATGCGACGGCTATGAGGCCTTTTGACTTGTTTTGGGAATTGTAGGTGGTGATTATTTGGCCGGCGAGCGGAGCCATTGTTTCTTTGGTCTGGAGGCGTGGGTGCAGAAGCCAGAGGCAGGCGATTGAGGAGGCATTTGAGGGGATCTCGGAGAGGCCGTGGACGGTGACGAGAATGCCGGCGATGGTGTGGGTTTGGGAGGATACGGTGGGCGAGGCGGGGGTATGGGTGCCGTGGAGGGGGTTCGTGGTGGCGGCCATGATGGGTGGCTTGATGTCTTGCTATGTCGTGATGTATTGGATGGGAGGCTACAGATTGTTATTAGTGGGTTAGTGACTGGGTGTTAGTTGTGTGATCCAAGACGAAGGAACTACAAGATCTGAGGTGAGTTGGGATGGAAGCGGCGTTTGGTCTGACCGAGGTAAGTGGACCGGCAATAACGCGTCACGTCTTCTGGGTCTACGCGTCGAAGCAAGCAAACATCTACCTTGCCTGTTGAGGGCACACCACATATGTCGAAGCATCTTTTTCCAAGATCAAACCTTCGCTGTGGCTTCGTGAGACTGACCATGGCGGTTTGTCACGCGCGGTCTCCTTTCTACAGGCTTGGGATGCTGCCGTCATTGGCCAAGAGAAAAGGACGCTTGTAGCAGACGAGGGTTTCAACGAAGGGGCTGCAGTGTGTATTGATGGATGTATGCAAAGGCAAGAAGGTCATCATGTACTCATCATGTACGCGTAGAAAAGCTGCAGTTTGTAGGGCTGAATGTTTCTGTGGTCATTGTGAAACGGGTGGACAGGGGAGGGGAATGCGATGCGGGCGGTCAGCAGAGTGGTGCGCTAGCATGTGAGTGGTGCCGCGCGTTGGGAGACCTCACATGCATGGGAGATTACCTACTTCGTACACTGGGACCAGCTTCCAAGTAATGCTGATCAGCCATCATTGCGGCCTTTTTTGTTTCTCATACAGTATCCAACTTGACTGTGCAGCATCTTCTGTCCATTGCCAATAACCTACTCGACTGCTCATCACAGCACGATTCAATACATACAAACATGTTATAACACATCAGGGACATTGTAAAAAACTACACACACTCCTCCGGGCACGCGACCCGTCGCTGCATCTCGGAACCGCCTCCGCACTTGCCATCACCACTACCATCCACCGCCGCCATAGACATGGCTGATTCGCCCGAGTCTGGCGTCTCGCCCATGGGCCGCACTCCTCGCGCCGCTGCACCTACAACCGCTGCGTCCACAGAGAGCAAGCAAGAGAACCGCCGGGTGCTGTCACCGCTGAGAGTCGGGCTCAATGCAAACGAGACGGAGGAGATTCACGTGCCATCGCCCTCAACTGGAGGACCCAGGATCATGCGCTCGGCGCCCACAGGCTCGCCCATGACAGCCAAAGAGCCTGGCGAGTTCCCCTTCCACGCCCTGCCGCCAAATGCGAATGGGGCAGTCGGGCAGGTCGCTGTGCCGCTCGCTGAGTCAGGCGTGAAAGTCAGTAAGCCGTCCTCGCACACGTCGCACAAGTCGAATGGCTCCTACTATCCGCCCTTTGCCCCGATATCGCGCCAACACACAGCCGAGGGAGAGGCGTCGGCATCAGATGCACCTCGCGAGCGCAAGAGCGTCCAATTTGCCCGCTACACCGACCCCCAGACGTCACGGCAGCAGTCATGGGACACGGACGAGGGGGATGGCAAGGGCAAGGAGCGAGAGCGCGACAAGCAAGGCTCCTCGCTAATGGGCAAGCTGAGGGCGCTGGCAGCACCAATGCAAGGCCACGGCCGCAGTCACAGTGGCCTGGGCGGCAGCTCGTCAGCCCATGGCGACTCACCACTTGGACCGCTCTCGCCCACGTCGGAAAGGGACGAGCCGCGGTATGACTTCAACGACAGCGAGGCCGACGCAGATGGCGAGTCGAGCGCCGGTGAGGGGGCTTCGCGGCCCTCGAGACGGCGGCGGAAGAGCAGCAGGCGGTGGTTCGATGGCGAGGGTGAAGGCACCCAGACGGCTCCCACGACACCCAAGGCGAGCGGCAGCGGCCACTTCTTCTCGCGCGACCGAGACTCGCCCAATCTGACCCCAACCGCCTCCACCGCACATCGCCCCGGCTTCATACGGCGCGGCACCATGAGCGACATTCCCGAGAACGAGCGCCAGGGCTACTCGGAGGACGAGGGACGCTCGCGCATTGCCAAGGAGAGCGCGTGGAAGCGCGGGCTGCACAGTGCAAGGGGCTTGTCATATGGCGGTCTGCGGCAGCATGAAGGAACCCAAGAGGAAGATGGCGGCGTCGAACGAAGACCAGGCAATCTGCGCGGCTTCACACTCGGTGGGGCAGCTGACGGACGACCGTCTCCCTGGCGAATGCGCGGGGAGCGCACCTCGAGTCTCAGCGCTCAGAAGTGGAAGTCTATCAAGAACAGCCTCAAGCTGCTCGGAAACAGGGCCAAGGCAGAGCGTCAGGTCGACCACGCAAAGTCTGCCGAACTCATGGCTGAACTCCTGGCTGGAGCGCCGGCGGCTCTCTTCCTTGCAAGCATGTTCCAGCGAGACGAACATGGCCACAAGCGCATCCCTGTTCTGCTAGAGCAGCTCAAGGTCACCGTTACGGACAGCGACAAGAGCAAGGCGAAAGACGACAGCGAGCGACACACTCCACTACGGGTCGAGCTGGAGTACGGCAGTGGCATGACAAGGATGAAGTGGATCGTGTACAGATCCGTCGCCGACTTTGCGAATCTGCACATCAAGTTCAAGCTGCAAGAACAACAGGAGCGCTTCAGAAACAGACCGAGCGTCCGAGGATCCGACGACAAAGGGGACGAAGCGGAAGATCCTCGCACGCGCCTGCCACGCTTCCCACGAAGTGCTGTGCCGTATTTCAGGGGTCTGCGAGGCTACGGAATACTCGACGAGGAAGATGAAGATGACGAGCAAGATCAAGCCGCGGGTCGCCAGGGCAGCGAACCCGATGGCGATGCCAGCGCTACCGACCGACCTGCTAGGCACAAACGGCGGAAGTCGTCATTCGCTCTTGGACGTAGAAAGTCAAGCCTTGGAGGCAACGAACCGTCGACGGGGGTCATCGGACATCTCGCTGCTAGGCAGGGTAGCTTTGCTGGAGCAATAGGACAACCACTGAACTCAAAACAGAACCACCAGGAACGCCAACGAAAGAAAATAGAAACCTACCTCAAGGCCCTCATCACATATTTGATCTTTCGACCAGATAGCAACCGCCTGTGCAAGTTCCTCGAGTTGTCAGCTTTGGGTGTGCGCTTAGCTGCAGAAGGCGGATACCACGGCAAGGAGGGATACTTGATGATCAAGTCGAGCAAAGGAGCAACCAACGCCAAGCGCTGGCAGCCAGGACCACTAATTAACCGTGCATGGCCGCGGTGGTTTCTTGTGAGACACAGCTACGTCGTCTGTGTGGACTCGCCAGAAGAAATGAACGTATACGATGTATTCTTGGTGGACGCTGACTTCACCATGGAGTCCAAGACTGGCAAGCTACGAGAGAAGAGAGCCCGTGACATCGCCAGTGAGGCGAAAGCGTCGGCTACTGGCCACCACCAGCTCAAGCTCATCAATTCGGAACGTAAGATGAAACTGCTTGCGCGAAACGACAAGATGCTCCAACAATTCGAAGAGTCCATAAACTTCATGACGAAGAATACGCTGTGGTCACAGCGGCAGCGATTCGACAGCTTTGCTCCAGTACGGAAGAAGATCTACGCGCAGTGGCTTGTTGACGGCCGCGATTACATGTGGAACGTCTCGCGGGCCATCAGCATGGCTCGGGACGTCATCTACATTCACGACTGGTGGCTTAGTCCAGAGCTGTACCTACGGCGGCCAGCTGCTATCAGTCAGAAGTGGAGGCTCGACCGACTGCTGCAAAGGAAAGCACAAGAGGGCGTGAAGATCTTCGTCATCATGTACCGCAACATTGGTGCTGCCATTCCCATCGACTCTGAGTACTCCAAGTTCTCACTCCTTGATCTACACCCCAACGTCTTTGTACAGCGATCGCCGAATCAGATCCGGCAGAACACCTTCTTCTGGTCTCACCATGAGAAGATCTGTGTCATCGATCATACCGTCGCTTTTTGCGGCGGTGTTGATCTATGCTTCGGGCGTTGGGATACACCACAACACGTTGTCGTGGACGACAAGCTGACCGGATTTGAGCTTGATGATAAGCCAAAGGATGCGGATCACTGTCAACTCTGGCCTGGGAAGGACTACTCCAACCCTCGCGTGCAGGATTTCTTTGCTCTCGACAAACCCTACGAGGAGATGTATGACCGTAGCAAGGTCCCACGGATGCCCTGGCACGATGTTGGGATGCAGATCGTTGGTCAGCCTGCTCGTGACTTGACCCGCCACTTCGTCCAGCGATGGAATTATCTACTACGTCAACGCAAGCCTTCTCGACCAACGCCATTTCTGCTTCCACCGCCAGACTTTAATCCCGCCGATATTGAAGCTCTCGGTTTGGACGGAACTTGCGAGGTGCAGATCCTGCGCTCTGCCTGCGCTTGGTCGCTCGGCACGCCCAACAAGGTGGAGCACAGCATCATGAATGCTTACGTCCAGATGATTGCCACGTCGGAACACTTTGTATACATAGAAAACCAATTCTACATCAGCAGCAGCGAGGTGCTAGGCACAAAGATCGAGAACAAGATCAACGACGCGATTGTTGACCGCATCAAGCGCGCGCATGCCAATGATGAGGATTGGCGGGCGTGTATCGTGCTTCCCTTGATGCCTGGATACCAGAACACGGTGGACGAGCAGGAAGGCAGCAGTGTCCGCCTCATTATGTCTTGCCAGTATCACAGCATCTGTCGTGGACCAACCTCAATCTTTGGACGTCTTCGACTAGCTGGTATCGAGCCTGAAGACTACATCGAATTCTACGCCTTGAGGTCCTGGGGCGAGATCGGCCCAAACAAGATGCTTGTAACAGAGCAGCTGTACATCCACGCCAAGATCATGGTTGTCGACGACCGCGTTGCCATTATCGGCTCTGCCAACATCAACGAGCGGTCTATGTTGGGCTCACGAGACTCCGAGGTCGCTGCTGTAATTCGTGATACGGAAGTCCTCGACTCGTACATGGCAGGTCAGCCGTACAAGGTTGGCAAATTCCCGCACACCCTTCGCATGCGCCTGATGCGTGAGCACTTGGGTGTTGACACAGACGCCATCGGCGAAGAAGAGTGGGTAAGCATGATGTCAGACGCTGATAGCGTTGGTTTTGACACCGAGTCATCGACTCCCTCATCACCAACCGCACAGCGCGCTACCGAGCAGAAGCTTGAGGAGAATAGCATGCAACTACAAGAGGACTTGATAGCCAAGGCCGAAAAGCTTCACAGCTTCAATCATGACTTTGACTCGGTTCAGAAGGACAACCCGAACATCAAGCCCAACAAGAAGCCGTCGTCGGACCCTCGCATCACTAATAACACTAATCATGCGAAGGATGTACGAGGCGAAGGCACGGATCATATGCTCGATGTGGTAAACAACAGGCCCAGTGTCTCACTCGGTCGAGACTCCTACATAGATGAGCACGGCCACGAGAAGCTCATCTCTGACATCGCTTCAGAGGGTGCGAGTTCAGCGCCAAAGAGGCATTCCACATCCAAGACACGCAATCGCAGCGGCACAACCAACACAAGAACTAGCGCAGTCAGCAACCAAACTGGTGAAGGCTATGCCGGCCTTCCGCCACCGCGCCTACCTCGCATGGACACTGCAAAACTCGGCCTCACACAGCTGAGCCAGCTGCCCGCCCTCCCCATGCTCGACGACACCGACATTGGCGGTCCGTCGCTCCAGCGCACCTTTAGCGGAGGCTCCTCCAACCCAGTGAATCCTCTCCTCGCTGAGATGCGCCGTCCCATCGTCACCGACGACTGCATGCGCGACCCCATCAACGACTCGTTCTTCCTCGACACGTGGCACCAAGTTGCGGAGAACAACACCAAGATCTTCCGCCAGGTCTTCCGCTGCATGCCCGACAATGAAGTCAAGACGTGGAAGCAATACCAAGAATACGCCGCATTCGCAGAGCGCTTCACCAAAAGCCAGGGCGGGGACAAGAGCGAGCAGCGCCGCCAGCAGGAAGCGCCCGGTAAGACCGGACCGCCTGGAGCCGGTGGCCCTGTTGCCGAGAAGTTCAACTCTGCGGCCAGTACAATGGGCAACCAGGTCTCGTCGCTCGGCGACAAACTCACCGAGAAAATGACGCATAATTCGGACCAGACGAAGTCGTCGACACACCACTCCAACATGGGCGGCGTGGAGCAGTGGGCCGATGAACAGGAGAAGCGCATCCAATCGCAGTCTCAGGACAGACTGAAACTGGTGACGAGTAACGGCACGCAAGACTTCGACGAGAAAGCCAGCGCCAACAAACCCTCCGCCGAAGACGCCGTCGTCTCACCCATGAACCCATCTCCCCCCTCAAAAACATTTACTTTCCCCGCGCCACCACCCGAACCAGCATCCACCTCGCATCCTCCCACCTCATCCTCTTCCCGCGCCCGCAACGTCACCATCACCGAGCCCCTAGCAGGTACCCTCCCGAACCGCAGCGCCACCACCGCGACTAAGCGCTCGCGCCGCCGTGCTACTACCAAGTCATCAACGAGAGCTTTCCACGCGCAGGACTTGGATGCTATGCTGGCGAAGGAAGATGCTCGGACGCTGTTGGGTCTTGTGCAGGGGCATTTGGTGCTGTGGCCGTATGATTGGTTGGAGACGGAGGAAAAGGGGGGTGGGTGGTTGTATAATGTTGATCAGATTGCGCCGTTGGAGATATATAATTAGAGGGACGGGAGGAGGGTAGAGGAAGTGGAGGTGTGTTTTCTTGTATCGTTTTCGTGGGGAGTGGCGAGTGTGTGGATTCTGGACTTTGCATAGCGGGGTTGTTTTAGTATGTGTTAATAACATCATTCGTTGTAAGTTATTCAAGTTTTGTCAATCGTGCACTGTTAGTTAATAGCTTATTTTGCGTATGAGATGTGTGAGACGGCTTTCTTCACTTGCTCTTACTGGCCTCACGGTGGTGTCAGGGATACCTTCGCGTATATTTGAATTACCAATCAATTGCTCTCTGATCTCTAAAGCTGCTTGACATGATAAAAGAGCCATGTTTTGGCACTTGTCTCGATACGAGTATTGAGGTTAGTCGGCTGAAGTCTGATCAGGTGCCGTGGATGTGTATGTGTTGCACAACGGTGCCCAACGACTCGCCTTGATCCTACCTCGGACCGATTAGCCTTTTGCTTATGCGCACCTCTCTATATATTCATAGCATCTGCCTACAGTACAGTCGCGATGAGCTAACAACAAAACAACCTACTACCTTTAAAAGAAGCTTGATTAGAGACTGCGCTTCTGGCTATCCAACGCGACGCGACGCTATCCTAGAGACACGCTGCAGCTATCTACAACGTCTCTCAAAGTACACTTAGTACTAAACGCGCTAGAACACCTTTTTAACGCGATTGCACAGCCAATTTAATAAAGCTCCTAAAGACAGAGGAGGACGTTAGTTAGTTATACTTAACAATAACATATCCCACGGGCGAGTTGGCCACACGGGCGAGCTGGCCAACTCGCCCGTGGGATACGTTAATAGTCCTGGATAGTGCTATATCATTGTGTACAGTCGTAGTTTTGATGGGGTCTTGGCAGAGTGATCAGCTCGCTTGTGTGATCAGCTCGCTTGTGAGGTACGTTATTAGGCCTATTAAGCTAGCTAGCTTGATTGTTAACAAGTTTGCTGTGTTGTACCAGCCTGTGCTAAAGACTGCGAGCATGCGCAACAGCGTTGCGACAACGAAGGCCAGCCAGAATGCGATGCGGGGCGTTTTCCTCGCTCTGCGGGTTGTAACCTAGATAACGGCGAGAACGAAGATACAGATAAGTATTCCTAAAACCCATTTGTGTTTGGACGGGTCCTGTAGCTTGGTCGTGAGGGCGTACAAATACTCGCTCGAGTTGTTGGCGTAGAGCAAGACGAGTACAGCGCCAGATACGACAACGGGGAGAAGGAGGAGGGGTGAAACTCAGAGATACGCAAACGCCCACAACTGCCAGGACAGACAACACGATGGTGCCGAGTAAATCTGGTGAATGGTCCATGGTGACAAAGTTTATGTTGGTTATCTGTGGATGTGTCGGAATTCGAGTCTTCAATAGGACGGCGGCGTTTATGCAAATTGTTCGGGTTGCTGATGAACTGTGGTACTGGTGGAGTAAAGCGATCTTGCTGAAGTCCGAACCAGAAAACGATGCTGGCTGTTAGTGTACCAAAATATTCTCCTCATGCTGTCTTTGCTCGAGTGTCGCTTTCAGACTACATCGAAAACTCAGCGACTTCGTTGCATTTGCACGTCAAGGTGCATAGCTTACCCAATTTGAATGAGCTCAATAGAAAGTGATACATATTGGTCATCACTAATCAGGCTCCCGTGGACTTGATTTTGTTCTGCTCTGAAACCCGCCAGAACTACGCGTAGAGACAGTCGTAGATGCGACAGTGCGCAGATCGCGACATGCACAAACTTAAGTAATGTAATGAATTGTGACGCCCTTTGATATTTTATCGAAAGACTGTCCAAAGGAAGATGTAGCATTCACTCTTGCCGCGCTCCCTATTTACCGCAGCGTCTCATGCCATTACTGGATTCTCGGCCGTCTTCTTCTGTGGTTTTAACCTCGCCACTCATGTTGCCGCGTAATTTGGCGCGCTCATAGCCACCAGAAACAACAGGGCGAGCCGTACGCTAGATTCATGCTAAGAGATGCTCAATTGCACATGGCCTATTTGTTGGGCAGCAAATTCTCGCACACGAGGGCTCCGTATGTATTCGAAATATGTCAAGTTTTCAGACTTCAGACATCGGTGAATAAAGAAGATAGACACTGGTGCTGCGTCATGCAGCGAGCAACCACCGTTTGCTCTGACGTGCATACAAAAGTAAGTATCAATAATGGCGCCCCTCCCTGTACACTTCTTGCACGACTGTGACTGACCCAACAAATTTCCAGTACCATAGCAACGGTACTATCGAACTCTAAGCAGAAGGCTAGTTGTAGTCCTACACCATGAGAGTCCTACACCATGAGCTTGTGTTTGCCCTAATGGGCCTACTTACCGCAGTGCATAGATCAATACGTACTCACACATTCCGGCAGCTTGGGTCAGAGCGTTACAACGTATCGGTTGAGCGATCGATTAGCGGCACCAAAACCCATGATCGCATATTCGATTCACGTGCCGATGACGACGACACCGACAAGGAGCGCTGGCACAAAGCTGTCTGCAAAGGCGGTGAGTTGCTCGACGCGATGGCTGGCGACGAGCAGCGGGCAGGAAACTGGTTCAAGGTGCCCAAGGACAGCGGAGAGTCCGAGTATCAAGACTACAGTATGTTGCTCCTAGTTATTCCGGGCTCCCATGGGCGACGCTCAATTCTAAAACCCACATTAGGCGAGCTTGAGAAATGGGGCTACGGAGCTGCTGCATGGGATGATTACTACGATTTCGACGTCTCGCTTCCTATCAAGCAGGCTCTCGCAGGTCTTGGACTCGACATACGCACGATACAAGAAAGCGGGAACAACCGTTGCATGCAGCTCGAGCACGAAGTCGAAGTCACCATCAACCGCATTACTTACACGCCAACCACTGCATATTTCACCACTGTCTTCAACCCCATCGAGGGCGTCATTATTGCCTGGGGATCCTACGGCGCGCGATATCAGGGCTCAAAAAAGAAGCCTCCGATAACTGTATTGCCTAAACTACAAAGCTGGAGCGACATTGCATGGTTGCAATGGGCGAAAATTGCTGGCGAGAACGCAAAGAACTTACGCTACGTTTTCCGCTCACCAGTCGCCAATACCGAAGCACAATGGCTGATCAATCGTGCTTTCCAACTTTCAAGTAAGGAGCTGTCGACATGGCCGGGCGTGGAATTCGAAATGACGACGGACGAGGGCAAAGCGCTGCTTTCGAGTCCGAATGGCGCGGGCGTTGCGTATCTTTTGTTCACGCATAAGAGGCAGCTTGGTCGAAAAACTATCAGCAAGGTCACTGTCTTTGCGGACGACGGAAAGAAACAGCCAAGGCCGCCGTCGCTGGTGTATCATGTTGTCGACGCGCCACCTTTAGAAGGCGAAGAGAGAAAAGATGTAATGCGGAATTCAGATAGCGCTTTGGAGGATTTGCCAAGGTACTTGGCGACGTAGGTAGAGTATGCGAGTGGAAAGGATGGTTAGCTCCACGGTCGTCTTAGAAGAAGAACAAGTGAGTGGCGGCTTCAAAGCACTTCGAATCTATCCAGCATCACAATTTGCTAATCGCGCCCCTTCCATCGTATGAAAAGAATTTGGAGAAGTCATCTTAGATCGTTTAGTCATGGTAAACGTGTACAGCAACTATGCTGAAGAGACCTCGTGCATGAAGGATCTCGAGCGCGAATATATTTCGATGAAACAGTATCCTGAATGTTCTCAGATAGCAACAACTTGCCCAGGCAACCGTCGACTACTCATCCTCCTCTGACCCTGCTTTCTTGTCGTCGGAATGCACATACGCGCTACCATTGAAGAACGTATTTCCTCCCTGCTCACCAAACTCCTCCTCAGCATCGTGGAACTCGTCATGCCCATCCTCGCCCTCGTCATGCTGAAAGAGATGCTCCTTAGCATGATCTTCGTCATCGTCTGACTCTTCGTCGTCTGCTTCGACCTGGGTTGCGAAGGTGCCGGGAAATTTAGCATCCGCTGGCGCATCCTTCTGATCATTGGAGAAGAAAGGATGATCAGCGGACAGGGGCTTTCCAGTAGTAACGAATCCCATAGGCGTATGCTCGAAGTCCTGTCCCTTGCGGCGAACTGCAAGCCATTCGTGCAAGAACGCCACAGGCTTCTCCGCGAAAGGCTCTTTCGTGATCGATTGTTCTTGTCCGTCATTCTCGTCACAGGGGACCTGAATGCCGAGATATGACATGATCTCCCCATACTCGTTCCAGTCAAAGTAAAGACGGCCCGCGAAGATGCCAAGCTCAACTTTCAGCCACGTTGGCACTTTGAAGCTATTCAGGAGGCGTGGAACGGCGTAATACTCGAGGTCATTAAATTGGAGCATACGGCGTGTGATTGGGGCAGAATACACAATCAGGTGGGAGGTCGGCTCGTTGACATAAGAGCGAAGCATCGGAATCAGCGCATTGGCCTCTTCTGGGCTGACGACCAGACCAATCTCGTTGATGCAGCTCCAGAGGACCCAGTGGCTGGGGCGGAGGAAGTTGTCGTTGGGCTCCTTAACACTCACGGTCCTGGTGTACTGCGTTGAGACAAACAAGCGAGCAGTGGTGATCGCAGCCATGATGGTACCATGCTTTGCACCCAATGCCGTCTTCTGAAGCGCACAGAACATCAGTTCAAACGCATCGCTACCAGCAGGCAACCTACCGGTGGTGGCCAGCTCCTCAATATCCGGGTGTAGCCTGGCTATCTTCAAAGCCTTGAAGTGGACAGGCGGCTGCACTTCGCGAACGACCTCAACCTCAAACTCCATTTCGCGCTCTTGCTCGACTTCTTCCAAAGCTGACGCGTGTATCGCAACTCCACGGTCGTGAAAGCCCTTTCGGCGCTGTAGGACCTCGCTGACGTAAGGCCGGAGGCACGGGGCAAAGGTAGATGCCTTGATAGCTTGTCCGCGCTGGTGGTGTTTTGGCTCGTAAAGCTGTCTGAGTGTCTGCATCTCCTTGGACCGGACAATGCCTAGGTAGGCCTCGCGAGCGCCTTCGTCATCCAAGAAATCGGGATCCTCCAGCCTAGCATGGGTCCGCTGCAGGTAGTTGATGCTTTGACTGAAGTAAAGCGGCTCAAGTTGTTCGATGCCGTTGCAGCTCTGCTCCAACAGCCATCGAATGACGTCGAAAGAGTCCAAAGGGGTGATGTATGAGGCTTTGGCAGCCATCCGGAGGTCTAAAATACTCTGATGAACCTCAGGCGGCGAGAAGAACGCAACGGACTACGTCTTGCCAAGCAACCTCATCCGCATGGCAGCCTGTACGAGTGCGTCCTTTGTGAGATGGGGCCCAAGCGTTACAGCAGCCTTGGCATTCGGAGGGAGCTTGGGATCAATTCCTATACACAGTTGTCATTAGTCAAGCTCTGTGTAGTACTTCAAGAACAAGTTTTGCGTACCACGGCAGTGACTCTCATCAATATAGACCAGGCACTCTTCAAGATTGTCGGCAAATGGGGACGCTACCAGAGGAACGTCGGTGCCTTTACCGTACACAACCCTGGCGCGATGATCCTCGCCAAAGTAGACTGCGGCTGTAGCCTCATGGTCTATCTTGAGCCAAAGTTTGACCAGACTATGGTTGTCGTGCTCCAGAATTTGGGCACCAGCATCGACGAGGATACGAATTCGAGGAACAGGGTCCCGCATTGATCCGGGAGAGAGGAGCTTCTTGAGAAGACCTTCTTCGGTGAGACGCTTATTGTAGATATCCACCATTCGGATGTACCGGCGATTGCGATCCTCAAGAAGGTAAGCCAAAACCTCCGCACTGGTATGGGCTAGCTGCGGCAGATCGTTCTGCGTAATCGTCATGGGTAGCTGATGTCGTGTGTCATTCGTGCCAGAGAACCCGGTGGTCTGACACAAGGGATTCGTGGGCTCATACAAAATGAGATCGCAACCGGAAGCCGATAGCTTGTTTTTGAACTGCTTTGCATGCCGTGGAAAGACGAAGCTGTTCAAGTAGAAGTTGAGCAGACACACTTTGTACCTGTGAAGTTATAACATGTAAGCAAGTCAACCACAACATCACACACGATGTAACTCACCTGATGTGCGAATGCAGTTCGCGCAGCTGTTGGCTGTCCTCTACGTTGACCGCGTTGTAGTTCTTGAAAGCATCAGGAACTTCCCCTGCGACCCAGAGGCTGTACTCGATACTGGGCTCGTCGGACTTCGCTAGCTGCTCAATCGCTTGCTTGAATTGAGCCATGCTCAGACCTTCGTAATAGAACGACAAGCAGGTCAAAATGATTGCAACATCAGGATGTCCCCACTCCGCGGTCGGGGATGGAATTCCCTTGGCCTATGCATCGTCAGTACTCAGAGACATGGCAATGTATAAGGAAAGACAAACCTGGTACGGTACTGCGATCGGGTCACGTGTTGGATGGAGACCATACTGCACATTCCATCGCTTCTTCAATGTTGACAGCAAGATTCGATGGACGAACAGACCCCTCAAATGGTACACCACATCGACGAGATGTTTGTTCTCCTGAAACATCTCGGTGATGTGACCTGTCACCTCAGCATCGACCAAAGGCACGGTGATGAAGGCGAGGATATCTTCCTGCGAGGAAACAGCAAAGTCGACCACGGGAAGGATAGCGGTCTGTCCTTTGCTGATCTTCTGCACGATCTGGTCGATCATATAGTCCTCAACATCTTTGCGCAGAAAGTAGATTATCGGAAACCCCGGTCTGCCTACGATCTCGATGCTCTTCGGATATTTGGTTGTCATGTCGCTCAAGTAGGATGCGACAAGATCGAGAAGCGCCTGGACGGTCTGCCAGCGAAGAGGATGCCCGTCTACAGTCTGCTGCGAGCCTGATGGGTAAATGAGTTGTGTACGAATGGCAAGGGATACATCGCATTCGTCTAGAACATCTCGGGCATGTCGGTCCAGCCATGATTGCGCTTTGATCATCATTGCTGCTTGGTCGACTTTGCCGTCGCACAGTCGTTGAATTCCGCTGAGTTTGAAGGATAGGATGTGTTCTGGAAGCGCTAGAACAATACCGCGTTGCTTTTGGATGTTGGTGTGCAAGCGGCAGTATGTCTGCATAAGGGTCTTTTCCGTCGGTGTTCTCCGTGAAAAGGGGATATGTATGACTTCTCGGTTCAGTAATCCACCAAGTTTCGCTTGCATGATTTGAGCAGACTGCAAGAGAAGAGGCCTCGGCACAACAACGCGAAACAGATTGTTGTTGGCGAGCTCAAGGGCTACCATAGCTGGATATTTTTTAGTCGCTGCGTTACGCCACTGACTAGGAAGAACTTACGGAGGATGCATGAGGTCTTGCCCTTGCCCATCAACAACTGTAGCACGGAATTTTGTCGAGAAGCGGGCGAGATAGTCGCAAATGCAACGTCGACTTGCTCGGGACGGATCAAGATATTGCCGTCAATCTCGAGAATAAGCCAGTCAACGTGCTCGAGTGGTCTCCAGTTGGTGTGTCCAACATGCCCAGTCTCGACGAGGAGCTGCTGACGGCGGCCCTTATCGATGGCATCTTTGATTCGCAGTAATCGCTGGTACTTGGTGATCGCAAGGCCAAGCGCGACGAGTGTCTCCTTCACAGATGCACCAAAACGTACTTCCGAAGTTGTACGCAGCTCTGTCAGCAGTGTCACCGGGGTCATCTTTGGCCACAATACCGCCATGCTCAGCCACCTCGCGCTTGGATCTCCTTTCTGTAAAGCATTACGGACCTGTTCAAGCAGTACGTTTGGAGCCTCTTTCGCCGCATACACCTCATTTGACAGTCTCGTTGGGTTGAACGGCTCCGGCGTAGCCTCAGGTTGAGCGAGGAATGTAGCGAGAGCTTTGAAGCTGTGTTCGAGCTCGGCACCATACCGCATATGTACCATAGATGAAGAGAGCTTGTAAGGCGCGATCAATTTGTTCAGTTCCTTGATTCGACCGGGTACCGCATACTTGGCTCCGCTAACAGCTCCAGGCTTCTCCGAGAGCGTGTCGTGTGTCATCGAAGAGTGCCCATTTGGCAGACTGGTCAATACAGATGCCCCCCTAGGGTATGGCGAGCGATTTACCGATACAGCAATGTTCTTTTCCAGTACGTCCGAAAGGCTCGGGAGATCACCACCCCTTATGCGCAGGGGATACGACGAGGTTCGCACAGTAGGCCGAGTTCGATATAGCGGAAGATCATTGGTATCTGCGGCATGGCGGAAGAGAATGAGCTGAACATCCTCAACGTGCTGAGAAAATCGGAAGTTGTCCACGTATTTGTCCCACACAGATAATACGAGGCTCAGCGCTACATCGCGATCAAGCAGAGTGTCTTTCACGACTGCAAGGCGTTCCATGTCAAGAACCTTTCAGGGCCATTGCGCTCGTACAGAGTCCGCAAGTTTGTGCAAGGCTTTTCCAGCTTCCTTTTCGTGATCAAGTTGGCGCATCAGATGCTGGCCGATGGGAGTGCCGTCACATGGCACGTGAGGTAGCTTTGCTGGTTCCATCAATGCCACAAGATTCTCAACCTTAGGAGTCTCATGCATGCGAAAGTGACTGTAGGCCGGAGCGTCCGGAAGTGCGAGTCGCTTGAGATCTTCTAGAAGAGGGAACGCTATGATCGTACGAAGCAAATCCATGTTGGTGTTCGTGGAGAAGGCCAGTAGCGAATACAAGAAGGTGAGTCGAAACCTGTCACCATAGGAGCTGGAAGCAGCGGTGGTTACCAGAGCTCCCCAATCAAAGCTGAGATCCGCGTTCAGAATGTCCGTGATTTGGATCTTGTCGAATGACCGCACGTAACCACCGATCACTGGCATAGTCTCAAGTGATGATGCCAGTTTTGGTGTCATGGCTACCTCAGTAGGCCAAGTGGAAAGCATGGTAGCCACTTCAGCTACGTTGTCGTATTCGAATCCATCCAGGAAGCAGTCTCGGGATACGTAGGATTGATCCGACATGAAGCCCATGTGAGACACGTGACCCCGTGAAAGACCTCGATTTTCTAGATGCGTGTCCCCATCCACTGGCAGCGAAGGGGGGAATGCGTCGCCCTGGGGAGCGAAGCGGCTCAATTCGTCGTTTCGCTGCAGAATTACTTCCACCACACGTCGATACCTGTCGTCCTGGATGGTAGCAGTCAGGTCAGAATTCCAAAGTACTGACTCCATGGCTTTCAACGTCGGCGGGTAGTATAGCCGTCGCGGCGACAAACTAGCAACCATACGAAGTATGTTGCATGCACTGATCTTCAAAGGTGACCATGGGAGGTAGGCACCAGAGTGTAGATACTGCAAGGCCTCCTCAACGCCAGTTCGCTTAGTGAGCGGATCAGGCAAGAAATGTGAGGTCGAGGCATGCCAGAGAGCCCGGTAGTATAGCAGAACCGGCTCGGCTGGGCATTCGATGCGCCCTAGAACAGTGTTGACTCCGAATTTACAATACTCTCCGTTGTTTTGTATGACGATAGATACGTGGGAGCCTTCACGCTCGAATGTCGTTTCACCAAGTGGCAAAAGAATACTGCGCTGCAAGTAGTCTCTGATCGATCGCAAGACCAGTTTGCTTCTCAGCCCATACCAAGTTCCCACATCTTGTAAGCGAGTCTCAGCAATCACGGCACCTAGCTGTGCGCAAAAAAGAAGCCCGTTCTGTGTCACACTGAAGTCCAGCTCCAACCTCTTCAGCTCTACCCTCAGCTTGCTTCGTGCTGGTTGATAGACAGTGATGTGTTGCGGGAACTCGAACTGGTGAAAGTTTTGCGCAACCTTCCTCGCCAGCTCACTGTTGGGATCAACAAGAGTGGACCCGTTGTTTCGCGTGGCGTGATGAGTGAGGACATTCAGGCGCCAGTTTCCCGGTTTTGATTTCCATGGGTCCTGTTGCCAGATTTCGAGGATGCCAGTTGTTAGGTCGAGCCAATGGTAACACTTAGAAATGAGCGCAGCTGGTAGATCGTATTGATACGCATTCTTATTCCTGAACCAACCCGGATTGATCAGCTCAAGAATCCCACCCCTGTGTGTAGCTCGAATTACGGGTTTGGTGTCGCGGACGCCTAGATGAACCCAGTGGTCGAACGGTATTTGGCGGTTGATCACCAGAGACATGCCCGGAAGTGGCGAAGGGAATACGTTGAGAGCCTGAGAGCCGAACAGTTCCTGTATGATCGGCCACCGCCGATACTCGGAAGGCAGAACGCCAAGCTGTTGGCCGTTGATCAACAGCGTACCTCGAACGAAATTGTAGTGAACAATGTGATTAGCCTCATCTTGCGAACAAATTGTCATGGCAACCCAATGAGGAGTCGGATCTAGATATACCAGGGCCGGATAAACCATTGAGTCCGCAGGTACGGGCCAGAAGACCTTGAGGGTATCCAGAAGTACTTTATCCTCGGTACAGATAGCCTTCTGCAACATCGCGCAGATCGCAGAGGTAAGACGAAGATCTCGAAGCACAGCATTCCTCAAGCTGTAAGGCAAAGCATCAAACGTCCCAGCAAGACAGTTCTGGAGCCTGATAGATGCAACAACGAAGTTGACAAGCGCATCGCGTGGGACGGATACCATTTCTTCAAAGAAGGGGTAGAAAGTGCGCTTGCAAAGCACTGCGGCCCAAATTGGGAATAACTATCGAGGGGCCGGAACCATGCTCGTGCTCTGCCGCCTCATGGAGGCTAGTTGACCAGTCTTGAGTTATAAGCCGCGACTTCAAGAGTAGATCGCTAGCCCGTTTCGTAGTCTTGGTGTTTGATGAGAAGTTGACGACCTTGAGCAGCATCGATATCAGGAGGTCCAGCTGAACAGGCTCGCGCCAATTTCGCCGAATGGCATCCAGGCGGTAGTCGATCTGCTCGAGTAACTTGCGACAGAAGGTGACGTCGTGAAAGCTTGCGTGTACATCCCGTAAGAAGTCATTGGAGCTCGACGGACCAACTTGCAGCATGAGTTTGGACACAATAGCCCACGTGGATTCGGTAGAGAAGCTGAGATTGGTGGAGCCCAACTCACGTAGCAACGAGGGCCATCGCACATGCGTACCGAGTAGAAGTCCCTGCCACGCCATGTACTCATGCTCATTGGCGTCCGCGGGACACTTCGTGTGTGTAGCTAGTATACGATTCGAAGTAGGCCATGTACTGCTGATGTCCTCGAAGGACTGAAAAGGGGAATTTGGCGGCAGTTTCATCGGAAAAAAATGGGCGAATGAAGGCTGGAGTTCAGGCTTGGTCCAAGTCTGATCTACGGTGTTGTAATAGTCAAGCTTCAGGCCAAATGACCGACTAATCTCAGCGAAGGTGACTGGAAAGCCTGAGGTCGAGTAGTGGGAGTCCAAATGAGATTTGGTAGAAGACCCCAGCGTAATTCTCGATCTCGTGTTGTTTGCGTACTCACGCAAGCCAGAGTAAGCGCGGAGCAGCGGTACATCTCCCACAGGTGTCTGCTGCGGAAACGTAAACCCGGAAAGTATCAACCATGTAGCATCTCGATAGGCTGCGAGTGGTTTCGGCCACATCAGCTCAAAGACAATGGCTTTCAGAGCGACTTCGTTCTTGGGCAGAGGATGCTCAAATACATCAATCATGATTTGCTTCGCTTGCCACTTGAGCGTGTGTTTGCGGCAGGGCTTCTTGTGGACTTCTCGTGCGAGTCCGTGCTCGTCAAGCTCGGTGATGTACACACACGAAAGTCCTGCCATCTCGTGCACCTTTGACTCGTGGCTCTCGCTCTTCTCCTCCCACTCGGCTTCTTTGGCAGCAAGTTTCTCATTGGCATCTTTCTCGATATCTTCGCGTAGATCGCTTAATTCCTCGTCGCCATCGAACAGGTCGTAATAGCATACGGCGAACGAACCTTCTGCTGGCGAAGGGAATATGGTTTTGGTCTCACCACCACACCATGCCTGTGTTCGCTTGTTGAGGTAGAGCTGCAAGTCGCGGAGACGTCTCATCTCTTCAGGCGTTGATAGTTGTAGAACATTCATCATCGCTGCATCGAAGCCAGGATGATACTTCGCAAGGAGCGGGTAGCATTGCAAGGCGTGCTTGTCCGTCTGCACCCAAAGCTCCAACAGCCGGAGCAATTGGCGGCTCTTGAATTCAGGGTAATCGGAATATGCGTCGTGAACGGTCGAAACGTACGCCTCAATCTTGCGAGCGAGTTGAGCGCACTGCGCGCCATCTCCTTGCCGATTCGATGATCGAGCACTGTCTGCGATAGTCTCTTCGTACTTACACAGGGGGAGGTATCGATCCATGACAGCGACTATAGGCTTCAGAGCTGTGGAGCTTACATAGTGACCCAGTAGCTCGGTCGGTGAGTGGATCTCGCTTTGGATGGTGCTGAAACGAAGGTGCATGGCGCGGTCAAGCATCTGGCCACTGAGCGGTAGTCGTAGCGTCATGTCAGAGCTGTTGGCGAATGTTTGAATAGGCCATATGAATCGGCAGGTCCTCTTCTTGTACGCCTCCCATTGCGATTCCAAGATTCGCGCAGCGGTCAGCAGGGCTTTCTCCATGGAGACGCGGAGGGTCTTGAACACGTGACGATGAAGCTGCTTGGAGTTGGTAGAGCCGCGCTCGTGATCAAGCTCCAATTTAGCGAGGCGCCGACCAAGCTTCTGGCGTAAGGCATCCGACGCCTCATTTGGAATTACGTGTAGTCCATCGTCCAACAAATCTGCCATGAAGATAGCCAGGACACATTTAAAGTAGATCCTGCCCTTCTCCACACCACACAACTTATAGAGGTGTCGCTGCATGGCAACACGTAGTACGAGGTAGAAAGCTGAGCGTCTCCATGGCTTGTGAGCGTTGTTGAACGAGACAGTGTCGCGAACGCGTTTGCGGAGTGATGTGACGTCTTGGTATATCCCGTCTACTTTCAAAATCGTCATGAGGGCTCCAGTGATCAGCGTAGGGGTAGTCGTGTCTCAAACCTCGGGCAGCGGAGCGCAAGCCTTGTAGGTGACGGCGGAGAATGGCTTGATCGATTCCATGCTAGCTTGCTCGAGGAACGCGGAGAGACTCTGCTGGAAATCCTCGCGCAGTACAATATCATAGGGAACCGCTATGGCCTGGCCGGGGAAATCCCATCGCAGCGCGGCTTCGGCAGCAAGTACTTGCTCACTGGTAGCAGAGGTTTCGAAAGCTTCGAAGACGACCATCTTGGTGCCATTATCCCTGCGCGGTATGAGTCGGCTGCCATCGCATGCATAAATATTTCGTGTCTTACGCGAGGTGCCGATAGATCAGGAGAGCAGCGTTCTGTTCAGTGACATGCAAGACCAGAGCCTGTCTGTCTTCAAGCTGTTGCAGCTCCTTCACGAGCATGTTCTTGTCAATCTTGCCCTCCACATTCAACGCGCCGCAGGTCGAAAGCATCAATCGTATCGTGTCTAGCTTCGCGAGGTCGTCTGGAGGTGCGTGGAGTGCGAGCTGCTTGGTGGCATTGATCAGTCGCCTCGCGATCTCCGCCTTGACCTGGTGCAGATTGCTGTCCTCGCGGCCTGGTACATTGCGCGGAAGAACCACGTGGTGGTAGATGTGCTGCAGGAGCGACGCGCGACCGAAGTCTGCCATTGCTGGGAGTCGCCGAGCTGCAGGCGCGCTTCGTTGTGTTTCCAGTCGAAGTGTCGTGCGATGTAGCAAGAGGGGCTGTTACGCGGAGTTTGATATTTTGCTGATTTTCCAAAGGTATGCTCGCAGCCGCGTTTCGGCGGCAACTAGTTAATCCGGTGCCGCGCCAAGCATCGCGAGATGCCCCGCCATCGCCGTCGCGTGCCGGAATAGATTGTACGAAGGTGCGCGTATCTATTGTTCTCCTTCAGGACGCGCTGAACGCCAAACACGGTGACTGCAAGGATTTCAAAAACTGGGCAGAGCATCTCAAGACCACAATGCCATATCCAACTCCTCCAGCGCAGCGCAGCGCTGCATACAAACTGTCGATCAAGTAGTCCGCAGCATCCCAGTTCGAGACCTTCGTGATGGCGGCCCACCAAGTCATTCCAGCCCTCAAGTGATGAAGCCATGTTGAGGATAGGGGGCCGATTCCTGTGAGGAGAATAAAGCAGAGCATGAGCAAGAAAGAGTTGAGAGCCACGTCGCCAGATTCTTGTTAACACAAATGGGAAGAGCAGAAGGAGATTGACTGGCAGAAAGAGATGACACCAAGTCATGTGCAGTAGCTGAAGATGTGCGAAACGACGATAGAGAGAGGTTACACCATAGTAGCCTCACCTACGAGTGATAGCCATGTTGGCGGTAAGAGATGGTGTGCACGTCTGTTGGGTCAATCGGCCACTGCACCAATGCAATGCCTCTCCTCTCCTCTCCTCCAAACGCAAAGACGCCGGCATAAGCGGTGACGCAACGCGACTGAAAGGCGGCATGCGACGCGGCGAGCTGACATGTGTTATCTGTGATTGAGTGTGATCCCGTGCCTTGAGCTTTGAGAGATTGACGAGTTCGCATATGGATAGATATCACAATGCTCGATGTCGGATGAAGAGTGATGTTGTGAGATTTGAAGACTCGACGCGAAGTTTGAAGCTAGGGCGTTAGCCGCCGGCTCCTTGTGTCCTGCCTGATTCGCCAGAATTACAAGTAATACATGCATTTTCTTTCGTGTTCGACCAATTGTCTCACCGCTTATTTCCCAAGATCATCCAATCATTGCTAGGCTCGCTACATAGTTCCTCCTTGAGTCAGATATCTCCTCCGCGGACCCCTCACAAACGATTCATCGGTAGCAATCCAGAGATCAAGCACCGAGGCTGTTCGTTTTGCCCCCATTCGAGCAGCAGTCCGTGTCCACCTTCTTATCGCCGTTATTCCCGTAGATCCTTAGCAATTTAGCAAGACATGAACGCGGAAAGGCGTCTCCGCCCTTGCCATGTACGGCAAACAGGTTGGGCTGAAGGATTCCCATTGCAGTGGCACGACGTTTGCTAGAAGCTTGTCGACATTCCAACTATCAGGCCATTGAAGCGTGGCTCTTCTCAACTTCGCTTTCGATCTTACGAGTTGGCGCGGAGTTCGCCGCGGGGCACAAAAAGCTGGACAATATAGACGCTGGTACTCGCTCGGCCGAAGTGGTGGGGTCAAGTGCGCATCATGAGTCTGGACAAGGAAATCGAGATCACGTCGTCGAGAGACGAAGACAGCAAAGAAAGAGTCGCAACGCCGTCCGAAAAGTCACATGTACTCGAAGATCATGAAGATGTTGATAACAATTCCATCTCCTCTGTTTCCATGACAGCAGACTCAATAGCAGAAGCACAATCTATCCACCACTCCTGGAGTCGCAACTCCGGCCTCGACAAGGACTTTGGGCAAATCACTGCCGTCACCACCAACGCGACGCAGGACCCGCGCTTTGAGCTCGACTTTGACGATGATGGCGAGAACCCGCAAGACTGGCCCATGGCGAGGAAAGCGATGGTTATCTTCTTCATGAGCTTCAGCACGCTGGTGGTTGTCATGTACTCAACGTCCTACACGTCTGGCATACCGGGCATGATGCGCACATTCGGTATCGAATCGAAGACGTTGGTAGTTTTGGGTATCACGACATATCTGCTAGGTCTGGCACTCGGGTCTCTTCTTCTAGCTCCCCTCAGCGAAATGTACGGACGCCGTCCGGTTTATCTCATCGCAGTCGCGTGCTTTACGATCCTGGTCATACCCTGCGCATTGAGCAACAATCTCGCTCAGATCCTTGTCATGCGCTTCTTTGGAGCAATCGCGGGCGCAGCCATGATATCGAATGCTCCGGGCACCGTATCAGACATCGTGTCAGACGACTACCGCGCTTTGGCCTTCAGCATCTGGAGTCTGGGGCCCATGAACGGTCCCGTCGTCGGACCTCTCGTCGGAGGGTTTGTGTATCAGGCTCTGGGCTGGCGATGGACCAACTGGGTCGTCATGATTGGGTCCGGAACATCATGGTTCATGGTTTTCCTGATCAAGGAGACATATGCGCCTGCTATCCTACGCGCCAAATCAGCCAAGAAGCGCAAAGAGACGGACGACAGCCGCTGGTTCAGCCGGTACGACGATAAGAAGAAGTTTTGGCCACTGCTGCGCGAGAATCTCTACCGGCCATTGTCGATGTCGGTCAGTGAGCCGATCTGCATTTTCTGGAACGTCTACATTGCACTCGTCTATGGCGTACTCTATCTATGCTTTGTCAGCTATCCGATCGTATTCGGTGAACTGCGAGGCTGGTCACCAGGTCTGATCGGCCTGGGATACATCGGCATTGGGATCGGTGGCTGCACAGTGATTGCGAGCGAACCATTACTGAGGAAGATGATCAACGCCCACAAGAAAGACCCAGAGACCGGCAAGCCGTATCCCGAGGCTATGGTCAGCGTAGTCTGTATCGCAGCAGTTTGCGTGCCAGTGGGCGAAATGGTATTTGCGTGGAGTAAGTTTGAGCTCAAGCGCATGGAAGATCGACGCTGACTTGAGCAGCATGTACACCGAACGTGCACTGGATTGCGCCGTTGATCGCAGGTATACCGTTCGGGGCGGGCAACTGTGGAGTATTTATCTACGCGTCCAACTACTTAGTCCACTCCTATGGCATCTATGCTGCATCAGCGCTCGCCGGTAATGCTGTGCTGAGGAGTGTCATGGGTGGCGCCTTGCCGTTGGCAGGCCCGAAGATGTAAGCAGACGTTTGCCGCATCTCGCAACAACTGCTGACGACATCAACAGGTACCAAACTCTCGGTCCTCACTGGTCAGCCACCATGCTATCCCTCATCGAATTTGCGATGATTCCCATCCCTGTCGTGTTCTATCTGTACGGCAACAAAATCCGCGAGAAGTCTGGCCTCATCAGACAGATGCGTGAAGACAGGGACAAGCTTGATAGTAGAAAGCGACGAGCCGAGGAGAGGTTGAGACAGCGCGATGAAGAGATGGGGGGCATGGCATTTGAGGAGAAGAAGGCGATAGATGTATGAGGTATGACTGACATCGCATCGCTTGACGTTTTGGACTTAAATACACCATCATCATGAGCAAAGAGCATGATCAGAGCACTTCAAAATCAGACTCTTCGCTCACCATACTCCATTCCTCAGTTACGCTTGGAACCAGATCCCATTCCGCATCCTCTTCTGCTCCGTTCTTATCCTCCTCCGCCACCCTACTCGCTTTCCTCGCCCACCTCCACTCCCCCAACGCTGCACAACCACTTTCTCTCGCCACTCCTGTCACGTCATCACCCTTGCACATACAACACTCCCACTGAAAGCAACGTCTCACACAATTCTTATACATGCACCGCTCGCAGAACGCCCAATCCCACTGCCATGGCTTTATACCATCGAAATACTGGAAGAGCTGTGGCGAAAAGCGCCATATGCCGCAGACGTGCAGGAGATTTGGGGAGAGAAAGTGCATAAAATTATTGTTTGGGACAAGGAGAGAAGTGAGCACGTTCTGGGCATGCGTGTCGTTTGGGGTGGTAAAAAGGGTCGTGGTTGGGGCCGAGCGGAGTCGTGCCTCCTTCATAGCACGCGTCTCGTCGATACGGCGCCGTGCCCATGTGCTGAAGTCTTCGTGCTGCTCGAAGTCCCGGAAGTATACGCATACATCCTTCGTGTCGCCCTCGTCGCGCCAATGGTACATGACGTCTTCTGTGTGTTCGTCGTGTGCTTGGTGCATGTCATCCTGCCGGCTCCTCTTCCATGCACGACGTGTCTGATGGGACCGTGTGTCTTGACAGCAACAACATTGACGCTCCCTGTGGGACTTTTTATGTGGATGTTTCCGTGTGCGTTGATATGAGCGGCGGGCGGAGCGTAGGTCGCGGTACGTGTGCGAGGGGATACGGCCGGCTGCTTGCATGGCGGCTTCGGGCAGTAGGTAGGTCGGTTCGTAGGGGTCGTTGTAGACAGCTTCCCAGTCAAGGTCCCAGTCGGACCAGCTCCATACGCTCTCGGTTGTACCTATGAGCTTGGGGTACTGTGCCATATGGGGAGGGTAATGTGCCCTGTTGCGGCCGTGTGGCAGTGTGCGGTATCCGATCATTCTAAATAGTATACAGTGTGTTGGCAACAAACGAAATGTGTTGTCAAATATAAATGTAGATGAAGGTTCGTGGCAATAGATGGGCAAGGGCGGATGGAACGCCCTTCCGCTTATGCTTCAGCCCTTTGCGGCTCTCTTATGATTTCTAGTCCTTATGGCGAGGGGCTATGGCACTGCTAGTACACATAGTAGGCGGAAGATCTGATGGGTTGGCCCGGAAGGATGGTGGCACGTGTAGGCTGTCCTCCATGCGTGTCTGTCTCGTCGATGCGCAAAATGGACGCGTCGCTTATGGTAAATCACGGGCGGTGCATTCCCTCATCATCCAGGAAAGAAAAGATTTGTCATGCTACAGTAACTTCAATGCGAAGATCAGACCGTGAGTAGAAACATACTGCCTTTGTTGTGTTGTTAGCGACAACGATGCTGCTGAGTGGCTCGCTCGTACACGCTGATTGGTCTGTGCGTGCGGCTTGAAGCTTCGCCACCCACTCTGCCTCGAGCTCCCGGACATGCGAGATTCATCCAAGATGCTTCAAGAAGACCAATCAGCCCATGCGATGATCTACATACGCTTGCCGCTTGCGTTGGGATATCCGCCTTGCCATGCCATGTCTGTGCCGCTTGGCGCAGGTATTGTGTGTGTACGAGTGAACCAACAATAGCCTGGCATATTTCGAGCACCGTTCATTCAAGGTACAGACACAGCATGTTAAAGACCTTTCAATTTGTCGTTTCGTTGCTTCGGCTTCCGACCACTACTTCATCGTGCTCTAGTTCCCTACCTTGACACACCACCATGTTACAACTACAAGCCTGGGCAGCATGCTCGCTTGCACTATTCGCATCAGCAGCATCGTTCCCTCCTAAGTCCGAAGACATTACGGTCGTCGAATCGAAGAAGTTTCCTGGTGTGACCATTTCCTACAAGGAGGTAAGTGCTGTATAACCCATTCAGAACAACCTTTTACTGACTTCACCACAGACATGTATTTGTGAAACGACCAAAGGAGTAAAGGGCTACAGCGGCTATGTCAATCTCCCGCGTGACCCAGCCAAGAATCGCAACTACGAAAGCCACATGTATTTCTGGTTTTTCGAAGCACGAAAGAATCCCTCATCTGCTCCGTTATCAATATGGCTTTCAGGAGGCCCCGGTGTACCATCAACCAACGCTGCGCTTGGCGAGAATGGCCCCTGCACGATTCTCGAAGACTCAAAAACGACTCGATTAAACGCCTGGTCATGGAACGAGAAAGCTAATCTGCTGTACATCGACCAGCCGCTCCAGGTTGGATTTTCGTACGATTACCTCGTCGACGGGACGATCAACGAGGTTGCGACACCATTCCAGTACAAGCCGGCCAACTTCTCAGTCGGCGTACCAGAAACGAATCTTACGTTTCTGACCGGCACGTTTGCGTCGCAACAACTCTACAATGCACCGAACACTTCGGTAGTTGCCGCGACTTTCATCTACGACTTCATGCAACCCTGGATGCAAGAGTACGATCTCAACCCACGTTGAGAGGGCTAAAACTTACCTGACTACAGGTTTCCCAAATACAAATCTCCTTCCAGCCGCTTCAGCATATGGGGCCAATCATATGGCGGTCATTACGTTCCCAACACTGCGGCCTACTTCGAGCAGCAGAACGACCTCATCTCCGCGGGCAAGACCAAGAATTCAGTTGTGCCACTTCACGTTGACACTGTCGGACTTGTCAACGCATGCATTGATATCGATACGCAGATGATCTTTTACCCCGAGTTCGCGTACAACAACACATATGGCATCCAGGTCATCAACCGAACGCAGTACGAATCCAGCATCGCTGCGTCGTCGCAATGCAAGAACATGACAGCGATGTGTCGGACTCTTGCAGCGGCGAAAGATCCTAACAGCATTGGCCATGTGGCTGAGGTCAACAAGGCTTGCAAGGGCGCGTTCGACTTCTGCTTCAAGACTATGCAGATTCCGTATGCGCAGACTGGGGTAAGTGACACCGTGCTTTGAGAGATCCCGCCAGATCTGACATATTTCAGCGCGCCTTGTTCGATGTTACCGGTCCTGAGAACCCACAGCCTTTTCCACCCAAGTGGGCAGCCGGATATCTTAACAATGCCGACACACAACGCGAACTTGGTGTGCCGCTGAACTGGACAGGACAATCCGTACCTGTCGCACAAGGTACGTTCAATTTCTATCCTGTGCCGAATCAATACTGACGGTAGAAAGGCTTCGATGCGACTGGCGACTTCATCTTAGGCGACGGTCTCGCTAAGCTCGGCAACCTGCTCGACCGTGGCGTCAAAGTTGCTCTCGTATATGGAGATAAGGACTACCAGTGCAACTGGTACGGCGGCGAAGCGATCAGTAAAGCCATTGCCACTAAGCACGCCCCCGAGTTCGAGAAGGCTGGATATGCGGACATTGTAACGAATGCTAGCTATATCGGTGGCTTCGTGAGGCAATATGGCAACTTGAGCTTCTCGAGGGTATTCCAGGCCGGCCACGCGTGTAAGACTTTCTCGATAACCTCTCTCGGCTTGCAGCGTACTGATTCCAATTTCTAGCACCGTACTACCAGCCTGAAACCGTACAGAAGATTTTTAATCGCGTCATGTTCGATCAGGATGTTGCTACCGGCAACTCCTCTTCACTCGAATACTTCAGCGTCGGCCGTAGCTCTGCGTGGAGTGCGTCTGCAGGGCTACAGTATAACAAGACGGCGAGCTGTTACGTCTGGGATGTTCTGGAGACGTGCACAGCAAAAGAAAAGGTCGTGTTGAACAGTGGGAAGGCTATAACGAAGAACTTCGTGCTTGTCGGTGTAGAGGGAAACAGCTCGGCATCCTAGATCATGGCGAGTAATATGCATTGATACTTGCAATAAGACACTTCAAATGCTATCCACACCAAGTGACAAATTTCTCAACTACGAACTCCTCAAGCCCCCACTTCCCGTTCATCCTTCCAAAACCACTCCCTTTAACACCGCCTTGACTTCCTGTTGGCGATGTATACACGCTGACTGTGTTGGCGTGCACTTGTCCATACTCCAGCTGTCTCGCGATCTTCATAAAACGACGCATATCCTTCGTCCAAACAGTCGCGTTCAGTCCATAGTCGCTCTTGTTAGCAAGCTCAATCGCCGCCTCTTCGTCGTTGACCGTATGCAACGATACCGACGGCCCAAAAGTCTCCTCGTCAAATATCCTCGAGTCCTTTCTCGGATTCAATATGACCGCCGGGCCAATACTGACCCCTTCCTTCCTGTCGTCTCTACCCCCAAGTAACATTTTCTCACACTTCCCTTCCGCGTCCCTCACCACATCCACTGCGTTCTCCATAATTTCTCTACTTACCGCCCCACCTTGCACGCCCTTCTCGCCCAACGCCCTCATCTCCTGCACAAGCAATTCTGCAAACTCCTGTGCCACGCTCTCCAACACCGAAATTCGCTCCGTCGAGAAGCATATCTGCCCGTGATTCAGCACCGCGCCAAGTGCGCATTGCTTCGCCGCCTCTTGTAAATCCGCATCATCAAGGACCAGCGCTGGACACTTCCCGCCGAGTTCGAGCACAATGGGCTTCAGATACTTGGCTGCGACCTGCCCGATCACGCGTCCAACAGCCGCACTCCCGATGAACTCCACTTTTCGAATTGCATCATGCGCAATCAGTGTTTCCGTGAGGTTCCCAGCGTCTTCGCGTCTACACTGCACCTGGTTCAGCACGCCCGCCGGCGCGCCACATTCGCTGAACGCTTTCGTGATTAGAGAGTGTGTGCCGGGACATTTCTCGCTCGCTTTGAACACGACTGTGCACCCGACTGCGATTGCGCTGGCGATGCCACGGGTCGCGAGAATCAGTGCGGCGTTCCAAGGGGCGATGCAGAGGATGACGCCAACGGGTTCGCGGAAGACAAAGCCGAGAGTGTTGGGTTTCTCGGTGGGAGGGATCGTGCCCGCGATGCCGCTGATTTGGGCGGCGATCTCGCGCAGGTAGCTAATAGAGCCTTTGACGTTCTGCGTTGCCCAGGCTTGCGTACACGAAGTCTCCGCAATTTGGGACTGAACGAATTCGTCTTCGTGGGAGGCGTAGTAGTCAGCTACGTGGAGAATTAGATCTCGGCGAGTTGTGTGTAAGGAATTGCGCCAGGATTGGAAAGCTTTTTGTCCGGAGGATGCGGTGTGTGTAGCATCTGATGCGGAAGCGGACGAAGCGTAATGAATTGTGGAGTGAGATGAGGCTTGGATCACCTGGAAAGTTGTTGTGGTATGGACTGGGCTGTTGTCAATCCAGAGAGGGATCGCCGAGTCTTTGGGAGACATTTCGACGACTCAAGTGCAACAGACGTTACGTTCTACCTTTCTACAGGTCTCGTATGACTTTGGAGTATGGTGATGGATCACGGAGCGTGTATTTTCAAATTCTCGTTGTACATCAAGGACACAGGACGTTCTAAGAAACCGTATGTACCTCTACAGCAGTTCGTACGTTCTGCCACATGCATGCTGTCAGTCGTCATTCGCCGTCGATCAGGGTATATGACGTTGATGCTCGGTATTTGAGATCTCGATGCACCAGCCGCAAATGCCCCGCCACAGCGCTTCAAATTGTAGGGCCATCACGACGCACGTCCAACTCAATCTAATAATACAACAACTCTCCCAATGCCTTTGTTAGATAGTGCAAGCAAGGATGGCACTCAAGATGTCAAGACCGGAACTAGCAAATCCATCCAGACTTCCAAGTCAACTTTCGTGAACGCTTACTTCAATACAAATCCTAGCTTAAGCAAGCTTTCACCCTCTTTTCTTCGCTGCTCTATACTTTCTCACAACCTCTCGTGTTCTCCACCGATTCCCCATCTTTCCTCACGCTCCAACTCCGTCCTGTCCAATATCCAGCAACCCATCTCCCACTGCGTTCTCTACCACGAAAACCTCATCAACTCCGGATTTAAGACAATTGGCAGCAGCGCATGTGTCACCACAATCGCACCCATGGGCCAAATCGCCGTAAGCAGCCTAATCTGCCAATCCTCTGGAATAACATACGCACACACCACCATCGCCGCCGTCATGCTCGCACAAAACACAAACGTACAGTAGAACCTGCGCAGCACATGCTTCATCGCCTCCCCAAACCTCACACGCTTGGTCTCCTTGGTCGTGGACTCCCACTGCATATCGATGCTGAAGAAGTGGCACAGCAGCGCCTGCGATACGTGCAAGCTCAGACCACCCAGAAATATGGAGAGTAGAGGCACCCACTTGAAATTATGCCAGAGATTCTCGAAAATGTTGGCGGGGGACGCGCGCGAGCGCATGATGGCTAGGGATATGTTACCGGCGATTGAGAAGACGACGACAATGGCAACGTATGCTTTGAAGCTCTCCAGGTAGAAGTGATCAATGTGCCCATTGAAGAACCCGATGAGGAAGTAATTAAGCGTGGTGAAGAGCCAGGCCGAGCCGATCGCGTAGTATGTGCCAATGTAGGACATGATAGTGATCTTGGAGGGGAGTGGAATTCTGGAGGTGATGAAGCGGCGGAAAAGGGGCGTGAAGGGGCCGCGGTAAAGCCAGTATTTTAGCGGGTGGAAGATCAGCTCGTTACAACCGTAAGCGTATCTGGTGTGTGTGTGTCAGTGTTGGTGCCCTTGAATGATCAACAGGGTTGGTGGGAGAGGGGCAAGGACTCACTTTTCCCAGCGAGCGAGTTCGTCATAGACGGTAAGAGACACACCCTCCTTGAACTCATCGCCCTTGTAATTGGCGAGACGAATGGTGTAACCGTCAGACTGCAAGCGCAGCGACATGTCGAAGTCCTCGGAGACAGTGCTTTCGGACCAGTACTTCTCCCACTTGTCTTTCGGACAGGTGTACGCAATCTGCTGGATTGCTTCCCAGCGCAGGAATGCGTTGTGCCCTGCGTAAAGTTAGCCTTTGTCCCACATGCTATTTGCACACATGGTACTCGCCAACGAACGGCGCGACGTCGCCACTAGCCACGGAGAAAGCAATCATGGTGTAGATCATGTTGGTGAAGAAGGTGATGCCCCTCTCAAAGAAGGTGTCAGAGACGTTCATAACGCCAGAGACGTGCTGCAGGATGGCAACTTCAGGACTCTCCTCCATCTCGCTGACAGCCTCGAGCAGACAATCAGCTGGGACGCGAGTGTCACAATCGATGAGGAGTATGTAATCGCCAATGCGGATATTACCATTGGCCCATGGTTCACCTTCGCGATCTTCGATGACGTCCTTGAGTGCTTTCGCGTATGCGTTGTTCTCCTCGACTTGGTTCCACTTATCGTGGCGTTCAACCACAGCGAGCTTTTCCTCAACGTCGCAGCTGAGTCGCATGCCGTAGTTCATGTTGGAGGCTTTCTTGAATCGACCGGGACGCTCATAGAACCTCTCACTCTCCTTCGGCTTCGTGTTGTGTGCTGGGCGTGCGGTCCAGCCAACGCCGTTCTCCTCGTAGAACTCCTGCAACTCCACCTGTTCTTCTGTTGACTTGATTTGCACTGCGTCTAGTGAGTAACTATATGATCAGGATCTGTGTAGAGATGCTTACTGCCGTCGTCGTTGATAAGGATATTCGCAGTTCCCCCCTGCATCTCGTATGTGGCAATGGCTTGCTTGACAGATTGTACGGTAGGCTTAATGACAGCCTCTAAGCCTTCCTTGTAGACGGGCATCTGTATTGTGACATGGGGTAGGCCTTGGCGGAAGTCGCGGTCGAGAGGTTGTGGAGGTTTCGCAGAGTAGTACTTGCTGTTACTCTCCACCACAATGTTACGGCTGAAGCACTGCGCGATGATTCCGATAACAGCTTGGAAAAAGAACTGTGTCACTTAGTATGTGGTGCGGATTCTTATCAGACACTGATTCTTACCAGTCCTAGCCATGCAGCAGGCGGAAAGACGAGCACGAACAACCATCGCCGCCAGTTATAATCGTGCACTTGTTCGATGGAGACCTTCCTGTACCCTAGCGCAATGCACGTCATCAAGAGCATTATGGCAACCGTGGTGTAGCATGTCTGCCACAGGGTAACCCTTCGCGATGAGTCCATGTCATCGTTCCCACTTCCTGACAGTAGTTCGGACCTGACACTCAGGTCTTTTTCGGATGGCTTGGTAGTGAGCCAGATGAGATCGACGATGGACTTTTGAATGTGCTCTGCGCGCGCGATAAGGTTGGACTCGTCGTCGTCCCAGACAATAAGTATTTGGCGAGAGCGAACGAAGGCGGCTGACTGATACCGCTGACTGAAGGGCAATGCTTCAAAATCAGGGATGATCTGGATGCGGCGGCCTTGAGTTACTTGCACATAGTCCGTCTCAGTCGACTTTAAGACCATGTCAATGATGTGTGTCTTGACAGTCATGGCACACTGCTTCAATCAGCACAGCGACAAGTCTTGTTCAGGAACCAAACGTACTCGGACATTCATTGCAATCACTGCTTTGCGCAAACTCGAGGGGTCGGCGGTGTTTTCAGGTGGGTATTGCGCGTACTCTCCCCTGTTCTCTTTTTTGATGAATACGCCCTCGTCCACGGAAGTTCCAGTTGTCCATTGCTTTTCTCGTGATTTTGTGTAGAGCCAATTTGCAATCACGTCGCTGCGGATGCTCATCAGTCGATCAGACGTCATGCTTCTCGCGTCACTGGCGCGCCCTTGATCAGTAGCTCTGCTTGACAGATGCGCAGCTTCGAGAGATGCGATAGATTGACCCGCGGTGGGATCCGCTCCGAAGAAAGTGGCCCGCCCATTGTCGTGCTGCTGCTGTTGGTCGATAGGGGAACTGGGCAGACTACCCTGGCGGGCGGAGTGGTCAAACTTGTCCATTGTTTCGCCAGCCCAGGAGGAGATATCCGGAGTGCAATTGCATGAGGATCACACAATGGACACATTTTATCTTTTTGGGCATTCGTCAAATTACATGAGCGCTTCGACCATGTCGCTAGAGCATGACACCATCACAACCCTTGATCTAGGTCGATTCAACGAACCAGCCCGTGGTCGGAATGTACGACGATATGCCGGCACTCATGCTGGCTGAGATTAGTACATGCCGGCGCCAATGAATGCTCATGTGGATCGATGAGCATTCAGGAGACGCAAATGTCTTAGAGCGTACTGAAGTCAAGGACCAGTGGAGGCGATAGCCTCTCAGGCTGGACAGGAGCACATGTCACACGGTGCAGTTCCTTTGGCGTGAACCAAGTCTCTTGGGCGGTGCTGGAATTAGAAGCTCTCGCGTGAGAAGGACACAGTCTAAAGTGAAAGAGCTGGGTGTCTTACTGCAAATCATATTGGTTTACGAATGCAGTCGCGCTTGCAGTGGAGCAGTGTACAACGTCCACGACAATTTGCAAGGCGCAAAGTGGGAGCCGTTGCGCGGATGGTGGTCAGGAACTGCCTAATCGAGCTGCAACGCGTTGGGCTTCGTAACGGGCGGGGATGGCGCTTCGTGCGATGGGAAAGTGTGCATTGTTATTTTGTGGTCGAGAACCATCAGAGCCTGGTTGTCGACCAATGAAATGTTTGGAGTTCGATTTCGAGTTCGAGAGAAGCGGTCCACCGCAGCAAAATGCTCAACCCTAAGAATATTCGACGGTACGCTACGCACTTGGTCCCCACTACCCGGACGGACGGACCATCCTACCAACTGGTCATGCTGAAACGAATATCGCAGGTGCCAGCCGCAAAGACCGGTGGCGCAGGACGATGCGTTATGGAACATTGAGGCGTCATTACTTTCGAAAGCCCATGTGTGCACAGCATTTGCACCAACTTGAAGCTATCAGCAGTGTCACTGGGGCGCAGTGGCGCCTCATTGCAACCGGTAGTAATATCTGCATAACAATCGTAGTGGTTGTAGACACGTACAGGGTGGGGCCATCAGGTGGTAGGCAACGGCATTACGAGATCCCGCATGCACTAGTCGCGCTCACCAGTGGCGTTCGGATTAGGGCACCCAAAAAAGAGTTGAAAGTTGAGGTTGAGATGAAAGGATGAAATGTGTTGGACGAGAAGGAACAACTGCCACATGGAGCAGCT
>Ga0265797_10001211_pt1 | contig 46012 bp, 33 predicted proteins | sample P2T30metagenome_FD_192433 | JGI IMG/M metagenome (GOLD analysis project Ga0265797, IMG submission 192433) | Plant litter microbial communities from East Loma Ridge, Irvine, California - P2 T30 | ecosystem: Environmental > Terrestrial > Plant litter > Unclassified | place: USA: California...
GCGCGACCAGAGCTACGCTGCCTGGATCCCGGGCGACCTGGCCTCGATGGCGAGCTCGAAGGCGCTGTCGACCAATGTCGTGTACTACCAGGCGCTCAAGCTGGCGGCCCAACTCGCGCGCGAGCACAAGCAACCGGACCAGGCAGAGCGCTACGCGCGCTGGGCGAATGAACTGAAGCGGGCGATCAACGAGCGCCTGTGGTTAAAAGACGAAGGCATGTACAGCAGCCTCACCGCCGGCCACCTGGACGACGCGCCGCTGCACAAGTTCGACTGGCTGGGCCAGGCCCTGGCCATCACCAGCGGCGTGGCCGACGAACACCAGGCGCGTTCGATCCTGGCGCGCTATCCGCATGGGCCGCTCGGTGCGCCGATGATCTGGCCGCAGCAGATCGGCGCGCCGGTCTATCACAACCGTTCATCGTGGCCGTTCGTGACTGCCTACGGTTTGCGGGCGGCGGCGCAGGGCGGGAATGCGGCGGTGGCCGACCTGGCCTATACGTCCCTGATGCGCGGGGCGGCGGTCAACCTGTCGAATATGGAAAACCTTGAGTGGCTGTCGGGCCAGCCGCTGCTGCTTGACGAGGACAATCCGGGGTTGAGCGGCCCGGTGATCAACTCACGTCGCCAACTGTGGTCGGTGGGCGGCTACCTGGGCATGGTGATCGGGAATGTGTTCGGCGTGCAGGTGCTGGACGACGGCATCGCGCTGCGACCGTTCGTGACCGCGAAGCTGCGCCGCGAAACCCTTGGCGCGTCGAATGAAATCACGTTGCACGGTCTGCGCCTGCACGGCAAGCGCATCGAGGTGCGTTTGCAGCTGCCGGCGGCCAGCACCCGGGATGGCTATTATGCGGTCGAACGCATCGTCCTGAACGGCAAGCGGGTCAAGGACACGATCCGCCTGCGCGAGCTGGCCGACAGCAACCGCATCGAAATCGTCCTTGGCAAACTGATGACGGGTCAACAGGACGTTCGCCGCGTCAACGCCAATCCCTACGAGGAATCGAGCGCGGTGTTCGGTCCACGCGAACCCCTGATCGCGGGCCTGGAGCGCCAGCCCTCTAGCGCGGTGAACCTGGACATCGGCGCCAACGGCAACGGCGCCGACGTCAGCTACCGCGTCTACCGCGACGGCAAGCTGGTGGCCGACAAGCTGCCTGCCGGCGCCTGGCTGGACCGCAAGGCCGGCGCGGCTTCGTGCTACGCGCTGGAAGCCGTGTACAGCGACAGCGGCAATGTGAGCCATCATAGCCAGCCACGCTGCGTCGATACCGGAATCGAGATTGCCGTGACCGATGCGCGCGTGTCGTCGAACCTGCAAGCCACGGCGGCGGATGCGCGCTTTACCCGGCCGCACTTGAAGGGCTGGGGCAAGCCGGACGACCGTTTTGCGGTCGAAGGCATCCGCATTGAACAAGCGGGCGACTACCGGATACAGCTGCGTTACCACAACGGCGCCAACCAGGTGAACCTGGGGATCAGCGGCGGCGTGAAGTGGCTGGCGTTGAAGGATGCCAGCGGCAAGATCGTGGCGCAGGGGGTGATCCAGCTGCCGCATGCGCCGCTGCTCAAGCTGGATACGCCGAGCGTGTTGTCGACGCCGCTGGCGGCGCGCGTGAAGGCGGGCAGCTACCGGCTCGAGATGACGGATTTCTACAATATGAGTTATCTGGAGAGTAACCGCAGCTTTACCGGGGCTGGTGGGGCGGAGCCGTCGAACCGGTTCGATATCTACGGCGTGCGGCTGCTGCGCGTGAAATAATCAAGCACGCAACCGCCGCCGCAATCGTAGGGTTGGCGGCTCCACCGCCAACCCTACGCGGATCGTGGTGTGATTCGCCCACGTGATGAGACCAGCAATTTGAGCCGCCCTTCGAGCACCTTGAACTCGAACGGCGTCGCCATCTTGCTCACTTCCCCGTCGGTGGCCACCTTCAGGCGGCGCCGGCCGTAGAGCGACGGTGTCTTCACGGTCATGCTCTTGAACGGGAAGGCAATGACATCGTCGCTGGCGTTGAGCTTGCCGAACGCACCGCGGATCAATAAGCCCAACAGCCCGAGTTTACCCATCGGCTTGGGCGCCAGCGCCACCAACTGCCCTTCTTCCACCGCCTCGGTCAGCTCTTCCATGCCGACCTGCTCTATCTGCAAGCGGTTATTCCCGACAAATAAGGTTGTGGTGCGCAGGCGTTTTTCCTTGCCGTCGAGCTCAAGCGTGATGCGCAGGTGGCGGTGCGGGCGCAGCGCCATCTTGATCGCGGACAGGAAGGCCACTACCCGGCTGCGGCCATACTCGCGCTTGTCGTTCTCGCGTTCCTCGAGCATGGCCGGATACAGGCCCACGCTCGCATTGACCAGGAAGATCTTGTTGTTGAGCATGCCGATCTGGACCGGCTGCACGTCGGCGCGCAGCATCGCGTACACCGCCTCGGCCAGATCCTCGGGAATGCCATGGGTGCGGCCAAAATAATTAAAAGTACCTTGCGGCAGCACGCCGAACAGGCAACCAGCGAGCACCGCCTGGTGCGCCACCGTGTTGATGGTACCGTCGCCGCCGGCCGCCACCAGCACGCCATTGCTGGCAACCGCCTTGCCCGCCATCTCGCGCGCGATGTCTTCCAAGCGTTCCGGTTTATCGACCACCTCCAGATGGCAGACCCGGCCGGATTTATCCATGACCTCGCGGATCGTCGAGATGCGCTCTTCGGTCTCGGAATGCCCGGACCCGGCATTCAAGACAATATAAAAATGGGCGTCGGGCAGCAGCTCGTTGGATGGCATCGCAGGGTCGATTCGGTCAAGTGACGTTGAGGATGCGCCATCGTATCACCGTCAATACCGCGCGCAAGGTGCGCTACTCAACCATCGAGCTCGGCCAGATAAATGTTCACTGGCGGCTGGCCGGGCGTCAGGCTGGCGCAGCGCTAGAAGCGCAGGCCCAGGCGCTGCAACAGCGCGATCGAGGCCGTGTTACCGGGCGTCGTGATCGCCGCCAGGTGCCGGATGCCCAGCGCCGTCGCATGGCGCACCACCGCCTGTCCCGCCTCGAAGGCGTAGCCATGCCCCCGGTGCTCGGGCAGGAAGGCATAGCCGATATCGGCGTATTCCAGCGTGTCGCGCTTGACCAGACCAAGCAGGCCGAGCGGCGTGCCGTCGTCCAGCCGTTCGACCATATACAGCGAATGCCCATGCCTGGCCTGCATCGCGATCGGGCCCTCCAGCAGGCCACGGCGCGCGGCGTCGACGGTGCGCAGCTGGCGGTCGCCGATATGCGCGATGAAGGCGGGGTCGTTCACCAGCGTCAGGTAGAACGGGGCGTCGTCCTCGGTCACGAGGCGCAGGCGCAAACGGTCGGTACGAAGGATTTCGGTCATGCCGAAATCATACGACAGCTCAGTCGTCCGTGGTTGGCCAGTGATCGGGATCCTGCAGCAGCTGGTACATCACATAGGCATCGACATACCCCAGGCGCTTGTGGCGGAAGGCCTTGGGCAGGGTACCGACGATGGCAAAGCCCAGCTTCTTCCACAGGCCGATGGCGGCGGCATTGGTGCTGACCACGTGGTTGAACTGCATCGCCAGGAAACCCTGGCTACGCGCCTCTTGCAGGCTGTGCTCGCCCATCTGGCGCCCGATCCCGGCGCCTTGCGCCGACGGGCTGACCATGTACGAGGCGTTGGCCACGTGGTGGCCGCGCCCGACCTGGTTCGGCACCAGGCGGTACATGCCCAGCACCCTGCCCGCCGCGCTGACGGCGACAAAACTGCGTACCCCCTGGCCCAGCCAGTAATGGTGGCCAGCCTCGCGCGAGGTGGCGGTGGTGAACACATAGCTCTCACCGGCCACCACGTGGGCGCAAAAAATGGTCCAGATCGCCTCGAAGTCGGCCTCCAGGGCAGGACGTATTTCTATATCTCTCACAACAATCAGTATGCTAATGCCAGAACCCGGCGGTCAGTTATTTTGCCTGAAAACTCACAAATAATCACGGAGCACCCGGATTGTCGGGTTTATTACCCTGCGGCAAGCGGAAATCGACGCTATCGGGCCGTCCTTCCAGCAGCAATCGGCTGGCCGCCGGCGGCGCTTCGGCCACCACCCGGCCGCGGCGCAGCACGAGCCGGCGCGCCGCGCGCAGGCGGATCGCCTCGACAGTCGAGCCGGCGTCGAGGATCACCAAGTCGGCGTGACACCCCGGCGCCAGGCCATAGCCTTCGAGCCCGAGGATGCGCGCCGGCGCCTCGGTAATGGCGCCATAGCAGGCCCGCATCGCCGAAAGCCCGGTCATCTGCGCCACGTGCAGGCCCATGTGCGCTACTTCGAGCATATCGCCCGAGCCCATGCCATACCAGGGGTCGAGCACGCAATCGTGGCCGAAGGCGACGTCGACCCCGGCCGCCATCAGCTCGGGCACCCGGGTCATTCCGCGCCGCTTGGGATAGGTGTCGTTGCGCCCCTGCAGGGTGATGTTGATCAGGGGATTCGCGATCGCCGCCACCCCGCTTTCCGCGATCAGGGGCAGCAGCTTGCTCACATAGTAATTGTCCATCGAGTGCATCGAGGTCAGGTGCGAACCGGTCACCCTGCCCTGCAGGCCGAGGCGCTCGGTTTCATACGCCAGCGTCTCGATATGGCGCGACAGCGGATCGTCGCTCTCGTCGCAATGCATATCCACACGCAGGCCGCGTTCGGCCGCGAATTCGCACAGCAGGCGCACCGACTCGGCGCCCTGCGCCATGGTGCGCTCGAAGTGCGGGATGCCGCCGACCACGTCCACGCCCATGCCGATTGCGCGCTTCAGGTTGTCGAAGGCGGTCGGGCTGCGCAGCAGGCCGTCCTGCGGAAACGCCACCAGTTGCAGGTCGAGGTAAGGCGCGACCCGGCGCTTTACCTCGAGCAGGGCTTCCACCGCGAGCAGCCGGTCGTCGCATACATCGACATGGCTGCGGATGGCCAGCAGGCCACGCGCCACCGCCCAGTCGCAATAGCGCAGCGCGCGCTCGATCAGCGCGTCCTGGGTCAGCTGCGGCTTGAGCTCGCCCCAGAGCGCGATGCCTTCGAGCAGGGTGCCGCTGTCGTTTACGCGCGGCAAGCCGTAGCTCAGCACCGCGTCCATGTGGAAATGGGCGTCAACGAAGGGCGGGCTGACCAGATTGCCACCGGCATCGATCTCGCGCGCCCCCTGGACGGCGAGCCGCGGTTCGAGCGCGGCGATACGCCCGTCGGCGATGCCAATGTCGATCTGCTGGCGGCCGTCAGGCAGCGTGGCATTGCGAATCACGAGGTCCATGAACTCTCCTTGGTGGGACGACAAATTGTAGCAATTTCGGCACAACTATTATGAGGCCACGCAAACAATGCTGCATTGCAATATTACCCGTTATAAATAAGCCACGTTGTGCGTTGCAACACCCGCCAATCGTGGTTACACTGGCAGATATTGCAGCGCGCCATACTTGACTGATAGGAAATCCAATGACCTCACTTCCCGAGCAGTTTTCCGCAGCATCTACCAGGCAGCTAAGCGCCCAGCTGGATGCGCAGTTCCGCTTCTTTCATACCTTCGCTACCCAGGCGCTGGACAATGTCAGCCGCCTGGCAATGCTCAACCTGTCGGCCTCGCGCGACTCGGTCGAGCGTTCTTCGCAAGCCCTGCGCCAGTTGTCCGAGGCGACCCAGCCGCGCGACCTGCTGGCGCTGCGCTCGCACGCCGAGGAACAGGTGCGTGGCCTGATGAATTATGGCCGCGAACTGTTCAACATCAGCGCCAACGCCCAGCCCTACGGCTTGCGCACGATCGCGCCAGAGGCCGCACCGGCGGTCGCCGTCGCGGCGATCGTCAGGGAGACGCTGATTCCCGAGGCGCCCCAACAGGCTCCGGAGACTGCAGTCCAGGCGACCGAAGCGGTCACCGAGGCCGTGACCGAGGTGGCAACCGAGGCAGTGACCGAGCAGGTCGAGCAGGTCGAGCAGCTGACCGAGGCGGCAGCGGCCCCGGAGCCGTTCGTGGTCGAGCAAGTCGAGCCGGTCGCCACGGCGGCCGAAGTACAGGCAAGCATCCTCGCAGAGCCGGTGCCGGTATCCGAGCCGAAGCCGATCGCCACGGCTGTCGGCAAGGGCGCCCCGAAGGCAGCCGCGCTGCCGCAGCCGCTGGCGGCCCTGGTCGAGGACAAGGATTCGGCCACCGTCACCCGCATCGGCAGGTCGCCAAAGCGCCGCAAATAAGATGCGGCGAAACGCAGCGTGAAATACGCCGGATAGGCAAAACGACTACACTAGCGGGCTCTGGCCCGCTTTTTTTTCGGGCGTATTTCCAAGGATTTTCGAATGAGTTTGTCCAGGCTGATCGGCGGCTTCGTACGCCGGCATTGGCAATCCTATGCCTCGTCGGCCGTGATGCTGGTGGGCGTCGCGATCTGCACCGTCCTCATCCCGCGCAAGGTCGGCGCCCTGGTCGACGCCCTGGCCGCCAACCGGCTGGGCCAGCACGAGCTGCTGGTCGGGATCGCCCAGCTGGCCGCCCTCGGCGTGGCGATCTATGTGCTGCGGGTGTGCTGGCGCATCCGCCTGTACTCGGCCGCCTATAACCTGGGTGTCGAGCTGCGCACCCGGCTGTACGCGCGCCTGGCGGCGCAAGGCCCGGCATTCTACCAGCGCCAGCGCACCGGCGACCTGATGGCGCTGGCCACCAATGACATCGACGCCATCGAGATGGCGGCCGGCGAAGCCCTGCTCGCCGCCTTCGACGGCACGCTGACCCTGGTCATGGTGCTCGGCATCATGATGCTGGGCGTGGATTGGCGCCTGGCCCTGGTGGCCCTGCTGCCGTTCCCGCTGATGGGCCTGGCGTTCTGGTATATCTCGACCCACATCCACACCGCCGAAGGCGATGCGCTCAAACGCTTTTCAAAGCTCAACGACCACGTGCAAGAGTCGCTGTCCGGCGTGCGTACCCTGCGCGCCCTGGGCCTGGAAGAGCGCAGCGCCAAGCAGTTCGGCGAACTGGCCGGCAATGCCGCGCAAGCGAGCCTGACGGCGCAGAAATGGGAAGCCGCGTATGAACCGGCGGTCGGCCTCACGCTCACCGCCGCCACCGGCCTGACGCTCGGCCTGGGCGGCTACCTGGTGTGGCAGAACCAACTGACGGTGGGCGCCCTGACCAGCTTCTCGATGTACCTGGGCCAGCTGATCTGGCCGATGTTCGCGGCCGGCTGGGTGCTGGCGCTGATCGAACGCGGCCGCGCCGGCCTGGCGCGCCTGCAGCCCCTGCTCGACGCCCCGCTGTCGGTCGAGGACACCGGCACGGTCGACAAGGTCGGCCAGGGCCCGCTGGTGTTCGACAGTGTGACCTTCGCCTACGGCGGCGAAGGGGCGAACCTGCACAAGCCGGCGCTCGACGGGGTGTCGCTGCGGCTCGAGCCGGGCCAGACCCTGGGCCTGGTCGGCCCCACGGGATCGGGCAAGTCGACCCTGCTCCGGGTGCTGCTGCGCCAGGCCACGCCGCAGGCCGGCCAGGCTACCTGGGCCGGCCTGCCGCTCGATGCCTACCGCCTGTCCGCGCTGCGCGCCGCCACCAGCTGGGTGCCGCAAGAATCATTTTTGTTTTCGGCCACGATCGCCGAGAACATCGCGCTGGCCCGCCCCGGCGCCTCGCGCGAGGAAGTGATGGCGGCGGCGCGGATGGCCGACATCCACGACGACATCCTGCGCTTCCCGCAGGGCTACGATACCCCGGTCGGCGAAAAAGGCATCACCCTGTCGGGCGGCCAGCGCCAGCGGGTGGCGATCGCGCGCTCGCTCTTGGCCGACAGCGCGCTGCTGCTGCTCGACGACGCCCTGTCGGCGGTCGATACCGGCACCGAGACCCGCATCCTCGAGCACCTGGCCGAGCTGCGCCAGGCCAGGCCGGAGCGCGCCGCCATCATCGCCAGCCACAGGCTCTCAAGCGTGGTCGCGGCCGATCACATCGTCGTGCTCAAAGATGGCCGCGTGCTTGAATCCGGCACCCATGACCAACTGCTCGCACTGGATGGCTGGTATGCCAGCCAGTGGCGCTACCAACAACTGGAGGCCAGCCTCGATGCAATCTGAAGCAAAGCCGGACAAATCGCTGGAGCGTGGCATGCTGCGCGACCAGGCCAGGCTGGCCACGCGCCTGCTGCGCCGCGCCGCCGCGCCCGAAAAGCGCCACCTGATCATCGCCACCCTATGGCTGACCCTGGCCGCCGCCTTCGAAGTGTTGGGCCCATTGCTGGGCAAGGCGCTGATCGACGACCACCTGCTGCCGCGCCACCTCGACTGGCCGCAGATGATGCTGCTGCTCGGCGGCCTGGTGGTCACCGGCTGGATCGCGAGCTGGGTGCGCTACCTGCAATTGATTCGCCTGTCGGGCCTGGCGATGCGCTCGGTGCAGCGCCTGCGCGAATGGGTGTATGGCCACGTGCTGCGCCTGCCGATGGCGTTCTTCGACCGCGCCATCACCGGCCAGCTGGTCAGCCGCGTGACCAACGACACCGAGGCGGTCAAGACCCTGTACATCCAGGTGCTGTACGTCATGCTCGACAACTCGATCGTCCTGGTCGGCACCATGATCGCGATGGCCTGGCTCGACTGGCGCCTGATGCTGATCGTGCTGACCCTGGTGCCGGCGGTGGTGGGCATCGTCTGGCTCTACCAGCGCCTGTCGGCGCCGGCGGTCACCCGCGCGCGCGCACTGCGCAGCGATATCAATGCCCAGATGGCCGAGTCGATCGGCGGCATGAGCGTGCTCCAGGCCAGCAATGCCGAAGTGCGCTTCGGCGAGCGTTTCCTCGGCACCAACCGCAACCACTACACGGCGCGCCTGGCCGAGCTGCGCGCCAACGCCTTCTTGCTGCGGCCCGCGCTCGACCTGCTCAATGTGGCGCTGCTGGCGCTGGTGATCTTCGCCTTCGGCCAGCGCCAGGTCGGCGTGGTCGAGGTGGGGGTGCTGTACGCCTTTGTCAGCTATATCGCGCGCGTGGTCGAGCCGCTCATCCAGATCACGATGCAGTTCAGCGGCTTGCAGCAGGCGGTGGTGGCCGCGGCGCGCGTGAATACCCTGCTCGACGAAGCCGGCGCGCCGGAACACGCCAGCGGCCGCGCGCACGATCAGGCGGCATTCTCGGCAAGCGCGCCGGCGGTGCGGGTACGCAATGTGCAATTCGCCTATGTGGCGGGCCAGCCGGTATTGCACGACCTGTCGCTCGATGTGCCGCAAGGCGCCTTCTTCGGCATCGTCGGGCACACCGGCAGCGGCAAGTCGACCCTGCTGTCGCTGCTGCTGCGCTACTACGTGGCCGACCAGGGCAGCATCGAGATCGGCGGCCTGCCGCTGGCCGGCATCGGCAATGAGCGCTTCCGCAACGAGGTCGGGCTGGTGCCGCAGGATCCGTTCATCCTGGCGGCGACGGCGCGCGAGAATATCGATATGGGGCGCGGCCTGCCCTTGGAACGCCTGCAAGAGGCGGCGCGGGCGGCGCACGCGCACGACTTCATCAGCGCGCTGGAAGACGGCTACGAGACCCAGCTGGGCGAAGGCGGCTCACGGCTGTCGTCCGGCCAGAAGCAGCTGATCGCGATCGCGCGCGCGCTGGCGGGCGAACCGCGCATCCTGCTGCTGGACGAAGCCACTTCGCGCATCGACAGCGCCACCGAGCAGATCGTGCAAGAGGCGCTGGAAGAACTGCGCGGCAAGGTGACCATCATCGCGATCGCGCACCGCCTGTCGACCATCCGCGAGGCCGACCGCATCATCGTGCTCAATCACGGCAAGATCAGCGAGGCCGGGCCGCATGAGGAACTGATGCGGATCGAGGGCGGCCTGTATCAGCGCCTGTACCTGTTGCAGCAGATCGCGGTTTAAATCCGGCTCCAGTTGAAACATCCGGCCGGCGCGCCGCTGCCGCTCACCAGCAGCGCGCCGTGCCGGTACAAATCCCAGCGGCGCGCTTCCGGCACCGCCATCACCACCACGCCCATGGCGCGGTCGCTCCAGACCAGCCGGCCGTCGACGGCGTCGAGCGCCGCGAATACCTCGCGCGGCCCGGCGCCGGGGTGGAATACCACCGTGGTCAGATCCTGCCCCGGCGGCGGCTGCAAGGCCCAGGCGCCGGCGCCGGCCGTGCCAGCGGCCAGCAAGGCCATTGCCGCAGTGGCGCTGCGCATCCCTCCGCCCTTGCCGTCCTTGCCACCACCCTGGCGCAGCCAGCGCCAGCCGAGCAGCAGCGGCGCGATCCCGAACGCGGCCAGCCACAGCAGATCCCACAGCAGCGGATTGGGGCTATCGATGCGGATACGGTGGATACCAAGCAGCCAGTGCGACAGCAGCGCGTCGATCGCATGCCAGGCGCCGAAACCGACCAGCATCGCGCCCGCCAGCGGCCGGCCCCAGTCGACCCCGCCGCGCCGCTGCGCGCGCCACAGGCCGAGCAGGCCGGCCAGGGCCACCACGTACATCAGCAGGTGAAAGTAGCCGTCCCACAGCACCTGCAGGCGCAGGTCGTCCATGCCTGGAACCAGGCTCAGAAGATGGTGCCATTGCAGGATCTGGTGCAGCAGGATGCCATCGAAAAAGCCGCCCAGCGCAAAGCCCAGCGTCGCGCCCCACCTGGCCCAAGGCGATGTCCACATGCTTGGCTCCTCGTTAATGTGTGCGGCCAGTATAGAAGGCGGCGTCGATCCGGCTAGCACCATTCCACCAACAAATAATGTGTGGTTTATCGCCTGACGGTATGTGTATTTTTTCAACAATGTATCGCATTGCCGATGCGCTGCGAATATGCGCTACGGCCTGGATTGACGGGCTTTCTGAACAATTTTGATAAATCCAGACGGCAACACCGAGCCTGTGTCATTTTTGTGACATTTAAAGAGAAAGTGAAATTTCTGCTTTGCAACAGCCATATAATGGTTCAAACAGAATTCGGCCGGATCTCCCCGGCGCGTCGAGATACGGCATGTTCGCTATCCTGCACTGCGCATTTGCGCGCTCCCGCTCCCACGCACTGGCATTGGCCTTGTGCGCGGCGTCAGCGTTGGCGTTCGCCGATGACGTCGCGCCACTGGACCAGCGCATCGCCGAGATCCGCGAACTGAACCGTTTTGTGCCCGAACGCGCGCTACCCAAGCTGGAAGCGCTCGAACACGAAGCCCGTAACGCCCCGCTGCCACAGCGCATCGAGTTCCTGAACCAGCTCGCCATGGCGCGCCACGGCCTGGGCCACCATTCCCAGTCGTTCGCCCTGTCCAACGAATTGATCGCCATCGGACGCGAACACAATCACGCCGGCGCCCTGGCCAAGGGCATGCTGATGCAGGGGTATTCCGCCTTTGCCCAGCACCGCCAGGGCGAGGCCCACCGGCTGATCTGGGAAGCCGAAAAGCTGGCCAACACCACCGACGACATGGACCTGCGCGTGCGCGCGGCGATCTCGTCGGGCGAATCATATGCCGAGGACGGCAACCTGCCGGCCGCCCTCGAGCGCTTGCAGGGCGCCGCCGCGCTGGCGCGCAAGAACGGCAATCCGGTCCATATCGTCATGGCGCTCAATTCACTGGTGCGCCTGTATGCCAAGATGCGCGAGCCCGAAAAAGGCTTTGGCCTGATCGACGAAGCGCTGGCCGCGGCAGAAAAGGCGAACTCGCCGGGCCGCCTGGCCACCATCCGCAACGCCGAGTATGGCCTGGCGATCGATACCGGCCAGCGCGAACGGGCGCTGCGCGCGCTGCAGGACGGATTGGTGCTGGAGCGCTCGATCGGCGCCAACAAGCGGATCGTGGTATCGCTGATCAACCTGTCGGACTTCTATCTCAAGACCGGCGACTTCAAGCATGCGGCCTCGTACGCCGAACAGGCGGTAGCGGCGGCGCGTCCGCTCAATGACCGCGCGCTCAACGCCACCTCGCACCTGAACCTGGGGATCGCCTACCTGGGCATCGGCAACGTGGCCGAGGGCAAGCGCCACATCGAGATCGGGGTGGCCGGCTACGAGGAAATCGGCGACAAGCCGGAACTGCAGACCGCGCTGGTCGAATACGGCATCGCGCTGGAACGCGCCGGCGACCTGCCCGGCGCGCTGCAAGCCTATCACCGCGAGCGCAAGATCTCGAACGAGCTGTTCGAGCGGCGCCGCCAGCAGGCCATGCTCGACCTGCAGCAGAAATACGAGACCGACAAGAAGCAGCGCCAGATCGAACTGCTGCGCAGCGAGAACCTGATCAAGTCGACCGAGATCGACAACCGCCGCCTGCAGCAGCGCGTGTGGTGGTTGCTGGTGGCGGTATTCGCGCTGACGGCGACGGTGGTCGGGCTACTGTATCGCAAGGTACGCCACGCCAACGCCCAGCTGCACGAGAAGAACCGCGAACTCAAGCAGCAGAGCGTGCGCGATCCGCTGACGGGGCTATACAACCGCCGTCACTTTTTGGAGTACATGCGCGCCTTGCCGGCTGCGGGGCAGCTGTCCGGCGGGGCTTTGTTCCTGCTTGACGTCGACCACTTCAAGAATATCAACGACACCTATGGCCACGCGGCCGGCGACGCGGTGCTGACCACGATCGCGGCGCGCCTGTGCGAGATCCTGCGCGAGACCGACATGATCGTGCGCTGGGGCGGCGAGGAATTCCTGGCCTACCTGCCGACGGCGCCAACCGGCAAATCGGACCTGGACGAGGTGGCCGAACGCATCCTGGCAGGCATTGGCGCGACCGTCGTCGAGCATGGCGGCGCGGCGCTGAGCGTGAACGTGTCGATCGGTTATGCGCCCTTCCCGCTGGCGGTCGGGCAGCAGCAACTGGCGTGGGAACGGGTGGTCAATCTGGTGGACATGGCGCTGTATCTGGCCAAGTCGCATGGGCGTAACCGGGCGTATGGGGTGCGCGGTTTTGCTGATGATCGTCTGGCCAGCATTGATGCGATCGAGCAGAACCTGGAGCATGCCTGGCGTGCGGGACAGGTTGATCTGTCGACCGTGATGGGGCTCGAAGCAAGCAGTCAAAACATGCGTAAACTTGCTTAACCCTTAATTTGAGTTAGTTTGCCAGTTGATGTCGCTATCGCACATCATCTCATTGAGCCTGCATTTTTCACGTGCGACGAGGCCCTTGCTGAGCCGGCCGGGACTGATCCTGCAGTCTTGTGCAGGATCAGTCGTGCGGTGATATCGGCTTAGAAGTCGTATTGCACGCCCGCCGATACGACGTCGGCCTCGGCGCCGTTGACCTTGTCCTTGCCATAACGTTCGTATTCGCCGACCAGCGACACGTTCTGGGTCAAGGCATATTGCAGCCCGATCGCGCCGTACAGGCCGGTGTCGTGTTCGTTCCACCGGGCATTCATGAAACCACCCTTGCGTTCATTATACGAAGCACCCAGCTTGCCGTAGGCCGAGAGTTGGCCATTCAGGGGCAGCGTGTACTTGGCCGCGAGATAGCTGCTGGCGCCCTTGACGTAGGCGTTGGAGTCGCCCAGCGCCGAGGTGACACGATAATCTTCGGCGTCAAAACGCGTGTGACCGGCTTCGACAGCCCAGTTCTGGTCGATGTTATAACCGGCGAAGACCTTGCCGCCGGCCTTCCAGTCGTCGATGGTCTGGTTCTTGGCGCCGGAAACACTGGCGCCGATATAGGCGCGCGACAAGGCGCTACTGTCGGCAACGGCGGTTTGAGCTTGTGCGGAACCGATGGCGGCCAGGCTGGCCGCGAGGGTGATGATCAGTTTGTTCATGATGTCCTCTGTATGTCGTCTGGTTCGCAATTCCTCATGAATTGCGTAATGGGAAGGTAGCACCATTGCCGAGCCGCAATGGCAGCCTATAAGTAAGCGCTTGTAACCGAAAACAGACCTGGCGGTAACTTTCTCACTGCCGGTTTCGATATATCGATACGATGCGTGCCATTGGCTGCCAATCAGTGCCGATAACGCATGATTTTTTCGTTACTTTTGGATACAAATGGGGACTGCCGTGTCAGTTTTTACGGATATGCTCGGTTCCGTAGACAAAAATGACCTGCCTTTTGCCAGAGGGCTGGCAGCGGCCGATCGCCGATCGGCTTCGGGCCGCCTTGTTCTCGATCGCCACCACGGCGATCGGGCTGGCGCCAGGATCAGGTTAAACAAGTAGTCGCAGGATCTTTTCTCAGACGAGATTGATCTCGACGCCGATATTGCCGCGCGTCGCTTTCGAATACGGGCAGGTCTGGTGCGCCGCGTCGACCAGCGCGCGCGCCGTCCCGGCTTCCAGCCCTGGCAGGTGCACGTTCAAGCGCGCCTGCAGGAAGTAGGCCCCGTCCGCATTGCACAGGTCCACTTCGGCGTCGACCGCCAGTTCCGCCGGCAGCTTCACGCCCTGCTTGGCCGCCGCGAGCCCGATCGCGCCGATGAAGCAGGCCGACCAGCCGGCCGCGAACAGCTGCTCGGGATTGGTGCCATCGCCTTTCGAACCGGGCGAGGACAGTTGCACGTCCAGCCGGCCGTCATGGCTGCGCGCCGCGCCATCGCGTCCGCCCGAGGTGGTGTGGGTCTTGCCGGTGTAAAGCACGTTTGCATTGGTGTTCATGGTCGATCTCCTTAGATCCATTTGGCGACGTCGAGGATGGCCTGGGCGAATTCCCGGGGCGCTTCCTGCGGCAGGTTGTGGCCGATACCGCCTGCGAGGTGGCGGTGCTCGTACTTCTTCAAGAATTTTTTGGCATAGTTTTTCGGATCCGGATGCGGCGCCCCATTGGCCTCGCCCTCCATCGTGATGGCCGGCACGGCGATATCGGGCAACTTCGCCAGACGCTGCTCGATCGCTTCATACTGCGGCTCGCTCGGCGCCAGGCCCAGGCGCCAGCGGTAGTTGCTGACCGAGACCGCAACATGGTCCGGGTTGTCGAGCGACCTGGCCGAGCGCGCGAAGGTGGCGTCATCGAACTTCCACTGCGGCGAAGCCAGCTCCCAGATCAGGCGCGCGAAGGCGTGGGTGTTTTCGCGGTAACCCAGTTCGCCGCGCGGAGTGGCGAAGTAATACTGGTACCACCATTGCAGCTCGGCCTTCGGCGCCAGCGGTTTGACATTGCCTTCCTGGCTGCCGATCAGGTAACCGCTGACCGACACCAGCGCATTGAAGCGCTGCGGCCACAGCGCAGCCAGCGTGGTCGCGATGCGCGCGCCCCAATCGAAGCCGGCGACGATGGCGCGCTCGATCTTCAGTTCGTCCAGGAAGGCCACCGCGTCGGCGGTGAAGCTGGCCTGCTGGCCGTTGCGCAGGATGTCCGGCGACAGGAAGCGCGTGCTGCCATAGCCGCGCAGATGCGGCACGATCACGCGGTGGCCGGCCGCCACCAGGATCGGCACCACGTCGATGAAGGCGTGGATGTCGTAGGGCCAGCCATGGAACAGCACGATCGGCGTACCCTTCCGTGGCCCGGCATCGACATAGCCCACATCGAGCACGCCGGCGCGGAGCTGGCGGATATCGGTGAAGGTGTTGCTGGCCGGGGAAATCGCGCCGCCGGCGCCGGCGCCGGCATTGCCTGGCGCGGCCTGCACCGCCTCGATCAGGCTGGCCTGGCTGGCGACAAGGCCAAGCGCCGCCGTGCCGAGAAAATTTCTGCGTCTCAGATTGGTCATGGTGTTCTCCTTCGTGGATTCAGTAAGTGGTGGGTCAGGTCGCTTCGTTCAGCAAGGCCTGGATCCTGGCTTCGGTTTCCTGGTAGGCGCCTTCGCCGAAATGCGTGTAGACGATGCGGCCGCGCTTGTCGATCAGGTAGACCGCCGGCCAATAGCGGTTGGAGTACGCTTCCCAGGTGGCGTAGCGGTTGTCCTGGGCGACCGGGTAGGCGATGCCGAAGCGCTTGATCGCGGCCTGTACGTTCGATGTCGAGCGTTCGAACGGATACTCGGGGGTATGCACGCCCACCACCACCAGGCCCTGGTCCTTGTACTTCTCGTGCCAGCGCTTCACGTGGGGCAGCGTGCGGATGCAGTTGATGCAGGTGTAGGTCCAGAAATCGACCAGCACCACCTTGCCGCGCAAGCCCTGCATGGACAGCGGCTGTGAATTGAGCCATTTGTCGATGCCAGTGAATTCGGGCGCGGTGTCGACCCTGGCGAAAGGCGCGCCGTGGGCGGTAGCGGCGTTGAAGAAGGTGGCGCCAGCGAGCAGCGTGACGAACAGGTTTTTCATGATGATTCCTTTCACAGCGAGAAGAAGTCGGCGAGGTGGGCGTACAGCAGGACGTCGTACTGGAAATAGATGGCCACGGCGGTGACCAGGATCAGGGCGCCGAACAGCTGTTGCAGGCGGTCGGCATGACGCGCCACGGCGCGGATCCGGGTGCGGACGAATTGCCCGCCGTAGGCGATGACCAGCATCGGGATGCCGGCGCCGATGGCGTACAGCAGCAGCAGTCCGGCCGAGCGGCCCAGGTCCTGGGCCTGGGCCACCAGCACCAGGATCGAGGCCAGCACCGGCCCGGCGCAGGGCGTCCAGACCGCCCCGAGCGACATGCCGAGTAGCAGTCCGCCCAGGTTGCCTGCGCGTTCGCTGCCGCCGGCAGGCATCACGCTGCTCACCAGGGTGCCCAGGCGGTTCATGAGCCAGGCATATGGCGCCTTCCACAGCATCGCCATGCCCAGTACGGCGAGGATGGCCAGGCCCGTGTAACGCAGGGTTTCATGGGCCAGCACCACGTGCTGCGAAGCGCTGGCCAGCAGCATGCCGAGCGCGGCGAAGGCGATCACGAAGCCGGCCACGATGAACAGGGGGCGGATATTGCGCCGGCCTTCGGCGCGGTCGTGCAGGGTGCCGCCCAGGACGATGGGCAGGATCGGGAGCACGCAGGGCGAGGCGATGGTCAGCACGCCGCCGAGCAGGGCAAGTGGTGCGTCGATGAGGTTTGGCATGGCACGGTCCTCCTGTTGGAATGACCGTATTGGACCGCCGTGGCGTATCCGGGATGTGTCGAGGATGGGCTTTATTGCAATCCTGTGTACCCAGCCAGGGGCCAGATACATTGGCATACAAAAGTGCGCTACCTTTACGCTATAAAGACAGCATTGCCACTGCCGCCCGACTACTTTCTACGTGCCGACCATGGAACAACCCGACCATATCCTGATCGTCGACGACGACCTCGAGATCCGCGAACTGCTTGCCGCCTACCTGGAAAAGCAGGGCATGCGCGCCTCGACCGCCGCCAACGGCCGCCAGATGCGCGCACTCCTTGAACAGCACCAGTTCGACCTGGTGATCCTCGACCTGATGCTGCCTGGCGAAGACGGCCTGGCCCTGTGCCGCGACCTGCGCGCCGGCAAATGGCGCACACTGCCGATCCTGATGCTGACCGCGCGCGACGAGGAAACCGACCGCGTGGTCGGGCTCGAGATGGGCGCCGACGACTATCTGACCAAGCCGTTCGCGGTGCGCGAACTGTTCGCCCGCATCCGCTCGGTGCTGCGCCGTGCGCGCATGCTGCCGCCCAATTTCGAGGTCAAGGAGCCGGGCCAGTTCCTGGTGTTCGGCGACTGGCGGCTCGATACGGTCGGGCGTCACCTGCTCGATACGCAAGGCACCATGGTGGCCCTGAGCGGCGCCGAGTACCGCCTGCTGCGGGTCTTCCTCGACCATCCGCAGCGCGTGCTGTCGCGCGACCAGTTGCTGAACCTGACCCAGGGCCGCGACGCCGACCTGTTCGACCGCTCGATCGACCTGCTGGTGAGCCGCCTGCGCCAGCGCCTGGGCGACGCTCCGCGCGAGCCGCGCTACATCAAGACCCTGCGCAGCGAAGGCTATATTTTCTCGTCCGCGGTCGAAGTGGCGGACGGCCCCGCATGAGCGCCCCCTCCCTTCGCTGGCCGCGCACCCTGTTCATGCGCCTGGCGCTGATCCTGGCGCTCGGCCTGGCGCTGGCGCACGGGCTGTCATACATCCTGATCATGAGCGAGCGGCGCGAGGCGACCGTCGGGCTGATGCTCGGCTACCTCGAGCAGGACGTGGCCAGCTCGGTGGCCCTGCTCGACCGCCTGCCCGCCGCCGAGCGCGCCGCCTGGCTGCCGCGGCTCGAGCGCCGCACCTACGGTTTCTCGCTCGGTCCCGGAGACCAGGGCCACTTGCCCGATACCGACCATGCGCGCCGCATCGCCGACGCCTTCATGGACGCCATCGGCAAGCAGTACAAGGTAAGCGCCTACTCGGTGCCCGGCTATCCGAACCGGGTGCAGGCGCACGTGATCCTGAGCGACGGCGCGCAGCTGGTGATCGACATGCGGCCGGCCGGCCTGCCGGTATCGAACTGGCTGCCGGCGGTGCTGTTCGGCCAGCTGGTGCTGCTGGCGATCGTCACCTGGGTCGGCGTGCGGCTGGCGACCCGTCCGCTGGCGCGGCTGGCCGATGCGGCCGATCGCCTGGGACCCGATCTCAAGGCCGACCCGCTGCCAGAATCAGGCCCGCAGGAAGTCGCGCGCGCCGCGCGCGCCTTCAATGCGATGCAGGCGCGCATCGCCGGCCATATGACGGAGCGCACCCAGATCCTGGCCGCGATCTCGCACGACCTGCAAACGCCGATCACCCGCATGCGCATGCGCGCCGACATGCTTGAGGACGGCGTCCAGCGCGACAAGATGAACCGCGACCTGCTCGAGATGGAAGCGCTGGTCAAGGATGGCGTGGCCTATGCACGCACCCTGCACGGCACCCTGGAGGCAGCATGCCGCATCGACGCCGATGCGATGCTGGGCAGCCTGGTCGGCGACTACCAGGATGCCGGACGCGCCGTTACCCTGCACGGCAAGGCTGCGGCATCCATCGAAACCCGCCCGCATGCCTTGCGGCGCATCCTCGGCAACCTGGTCGACAATGGCCTCAAGTATGCGGGCCAAGTGGAGGTGTTGGTCGATCCGCCCGCCGCGGGCGAGCTGGTGATCCGGGTGCGCGATTTCGGACCTGGCATTCCCGAGGACGAGCTGGAAAAGGTGTTCGAGCCCTTCTACCGCCTGGAAGCCTCGCGCAACCGCGACACCGGCGGCACTGGGCTCGGCCTGGCCATTGCGCGCCAGCTGGCGACGACCATGAACGGCGTGCTGGAGCTGGGCAATCATCCGGACGGTGGGCTGGAGGCGCGCTTGCGCATCCGTGACCTGGGTCAGGCTTCGTCGTATCCCTAGAGTGCGCCTGAGGCATTCCCGCGCGCCAGCGGCACCACTAGGCCTACCTTGGTGCCGCGACCGGCGCTGCTGTCGATCTGCAGCTGGCCGGCGATGCGCGCCGCGCGCTCGCGCATCCCGACCAGGCCCCAGTGGCCATCGCGCCTGCCCGCCCGCAGTACTGCATCCTCGATGCCACATCCGTCATCGATGACTTCCAGCGCCAGCTGACGCCCACCGTAGGTCAGGCGCACCTCGATCCGGGTGGCGCCGGCATGGCGAAACGCGTTGCGTACTGCCTCGCGGGCGATCTCCGCGATGTCCTCGTCCATCGCCGGTCCCAGGCAAGCGACCTCGCCGTTCACTTCCAGGCCGGCCGCAATCCCGGGATGGCTCGCCTGCAGCTCGCGCAAGGCATCCTTGATGCCACGCTCCAGCATGGCGCCATCGGCCATGCGCAGGTCCTGGAGCTGGTCGCGGCCCTCGGCGATGGCCTGGTCGGTGTCGTTCAGTACCTGTTCGAGCTTGCCGCGGGTCGCGTCCCCGGCAGGCAGGGTGCGCACCACGGTATCCAGGCGCAGGGTCAAGGCCTGCACCGTCTGCAGGAAGGTGTCGTGCAGGGTGCGCGCAATGCGTTCGCGCTCGGCGATGCGCACCTGGAGGCGTTCGGCAAGGCGCCCGGTCAGATAGCGCACGCGGTAGCGATACAGGCTGTAGCCGAGCGCCGCGATGCCCAGCGCGCACAGTGCCAAAAAGAGACGGCTTTCGACCAGCGTCGGCGCGATTCGAAGGCCCAGGGTCGCGGTATTGGCGCTGGCGACGCCGTCCTCGTTGCTGGCGCGGACCTGGAAACGGTAGGCGCCCGGCGCCACATTGGTATAGAAGGCCGAACGCCGATTGCCCGCGTCCTGCCAGTCGCGATCGACGCCGTCGAGACGATACTGGAAGCGCAGGCCATCCGGCCGGCGCAGCGCCGGCGCGGTGAAGTCAATGCTGAATTCCTTGGAACCGGTTGGCAGCAACAAGCTCCCGGCCACGGGCGCCGCCAGTGTCACCTCGCCCGCCTGGGCGCCAAGGATCGCAACGCGGGGCGCATGCGCGTTGCGCGGCAAGGCCGCGCCATCGATGCTGACCACACCGCCCGTCGCCGCCAGCCAGATACGCCCCCGGCCATCAGCCATCGCGCTGGGTAGGCGCGTGTCGATCACCGCGGTGCCGGGATAACCTTCCTGCGCGCCGAACAGCCGATAGCGCAAGGGCTGGCCGGGATCGGCCACGCTGCGCTGCCAGTCCGCAGCGCGCACCAGCACCGCGCCGGCCGCGCCATTGAGCCAACGGTCGCCCTGCGGCGTGATATGCATGCCGGTGACGTTGCGCAGCACCTCCGGCTCCGCTGCGCGCAGCAGATGCACCCGGCCGTTCTTCAGTATGCCCATGCCGCGTTCACCGCTGATGGCCACGCCGCCCTCGGTGAAGATGCTTGAAGCCAGGCCGACCGCCGAGGCATCGAAGACCTGGTTCCGGCCTTTGTCGTACAGGACCAGTTCACCGCCGCCCAGGCCGAGCCAGAGCTGGCCCGGCCCGCCGACTGCCGAAACGAAGATCTTGTCCGGCAAATTGAAGGCTGTGCGCGGCAGCCATTTTCCGTCCACCAGTCCCATCAGGCCGGTCTCGGGCGACGCGATCCACAGCACCTCGCCATCGTCGCGAATCCCGACCAGGCGCAGGTCGACCGCTGTGCCGTCACGTGCCGGCGGCAGCGGGATTTGCCGGGTCTGGCCGCGCCCGCGCACCTCGATCGTCCGCTTGCCGCCCAGGAGCAGCGCGCCATGGCGGTCGCTGGCGACCACGGTCACGCCGGTCGCGCGCTCGCGCTGCGGTTCCCGGCCCGGCGCCAGCCGCCACAGGGCGCCGCTGCGGGCATCGGCCGCCCACACCACCTGGTCCGCATCGCGCGCCAGGCTGTAGTTGCCGCCCGCCCCAGGCAACGGCGAGCGCATGACGCGATGCTCGCTGAAGCGGTCCAGGCCGAGCTGGGTCGCGACCCAGAGATTGCCTTCGAGGTCTTCCAGCAGGTAATCGGGATCGTCGCCCGACAGCTTCGCCCTGGGGATCCATTCACCCGCGCCGTCCAGTGCGCCCATGCTGTTTGCGAGAACCTCGCCGGCGCCGTAGCGCAGCCGCAATCCTTGGGCGTCATCGATTGTCCATAAGGTGCCATCGCGGTCGAACAGGCACGCGGTGCGCTCCTCACGCTGGTTGAACCAGGCCGGGCGCGGCCTGGCGCGTCCATCCGGGGCGCCGGGCAGCAGCGACAAGCGCCCATGCTGGACGGCCCATAGACGACCGTCCGGCGACATGATCAGGCGCCCGCCGCCAGTGGCGACCCGCACAAAGCGCAGGCGCTGGCGATCCAGCCGCCATACCGCGCTGGCGTCCGCCACCCACAGCTGCCCGTACTGGTCGACCAGCATGCCGCGTGGACCAGCGGTGTCGGGCGCGCCATCGAACCCGATCTGGCGCCACGCCTTGCCGTCGAAACGGTGTACGCCCGCAGCCGATGCGGCCCAGATGCTGCCGTCCTGGTCGATGAGCGAGATATTCGCGATATAGGGAGGGCCGTCGATTTCAGGCAGATCGTCCAGGCGACCATCCGGGTGCAGCACCGACAGCCCATTGCCGACGTAGGAGATCAGCAGCTTGCCGTCCTGCTCCGCACGCAGGCTGACGATTTGCTGCCGCGTCGGCAGGCCGCGGCGCGGCAGTGCGACGCGCTCGAAGCGGTTGCCATCGAAGCGGTGCAGGCCATCGAGTGTGCCGAGCCACAGCCAGCCATCGGGGGTTTGCGCCATCGAGGTCACTTGCAGCGGCGCGCCTTCGAGCGCCGTCCAGCGCGCGTGGTGGATATTGGCCAGGCCGACGGCGGGATCGAGCGCCAGCGCATGCGGGGCGATCGACAGCAGGCACAGGGCTGCCATTGCCTTCAGCAGGCAAGGCGGAAACGCTTGAAACATGACGGCGACATCGTGGAGTGGACAGCAAGACGATCCATTCTACATGCGTATCGGCGACCTGGCTCAGGCCTGATCCGGCTCTGGCGGCAGCGGTACCACCAGGCACACCGTGGCGCCGCTGCCGGCGGCGCTGGCGACGCTCAGCCGGGCCCCGATGCGCGCCGCGCGTTCGCGCATGCCGACCAGTCCCCAATGCCCCTGGCGCCCGCCCGCCTGGAGCACCGCCTCGCCGATGCCGCGGCCGTTGTCGGCTACTTCGAGCACCAGCTTGCGCCGCTCATAAGTGAGCCGCACATCGATGCGGTTGGCGCCGGCGTGGTGAAACGCGTTACGCATCGCCTCACGCCCGATCTCGGCGACTTCCTCGGCCAGCGCCGGTTCCAGGCGCCCGGGGCAGCCAAGTACCTCGACGCCGGCCACGATGCCAGGATAAGTTTCCTGCAGCTTGCGCAGCGCGTCGCCAAGGACGCGTTCCAGGCCGGCGCTGTCGCGCATGCGCAGTTCGCGCAGCTGGTCGCGGCCTTCGGCGATCGCCTGGTCGGTATCGTCCAGCACCTGTTCCAGCTTGCCGCGGGTAGGATCGTCCGCCGGCAGCGTGCGCGCCACCAGGTCCAGGCGCAGGGCCAGCGCCTGCACGGTCTGCAGGATCGAATCGTGCAAGGTGCGCGCGATGCGTTCGCGCTCGGCGGTGCGCACCTGCAGGTGCTCGACCAGGCGCCGGGTCAGGTAGCGCACCCGGTAGCGGTAGAGCAGGTAGCCGAACGCCGCCAAGATCAGCAAGCACAGGACCTGGAACGGGCGGCTTTCCATCAGGGTCGGCGCGATCTGCAGGTCGAGCGCGGCGGTGTTAGCGCTGGCGACACCGTCCTCGTTGCGCGCGCGAACCTCGAAACGGTAGGCGCCCGGCCGCACGTTGGTGAACCATGCGGTGCGCCGGTTGCCGGCATCCTGCCAGTCGCGGTCGACGCCCTCCAGGCGGTATTCGAAGCGCAGTCCTTCAGGCCGGCGCAATCCCAGCGCGGTGAACTCGATGCCGAAATCGTTCGCTCCCGGCGGCAGCAACAAGCCCTTGGAAGCGGCCATGGCCACGCCGCTGGCTTCGGCGCCAAGAATCTCGACGCGCGGCGCGTGTACGTTGCGCGCCGATGGCGCGCTGTCGATACTGGCCACGCCGCCCGATGTCACCAGCCAGATCCGTCCCCCGCCATCGGCCACTGCGGTAGGCATGCGGATCTCGCTCATCGCCTTCCCGGTGTAGCCGTCCTGCGCGCCGAACAGCCGGTAACGCAACGGCTGTCCCGGGTCGGCCATGCTGCGCTGCCAGTCCTCGGCGCGCACGTGCAGCACGCCGCCCGCCCCATTGAGCCAGCGGTCGCCCTCGGGCGTGACATGCATGCCCGTGACGTTGCGCAGCGCGTCAGGTTCCGCGGCGCGCAACAGCTGCACCCGGCCGTCCTTGAGCACACCCATGCCGCGTACGCCGCTGATCGTGATGTCGCCCTCGGCGAAAATGCGTGACACGAGGCCGACCGCGGATGCGTCGACTACCTGGCGTGGACCGTTGTCATAGAAGACCAACTCGCCATTGGCCAGGCTTAGCCACTGCTGACCGGGCTTGGCGCCGGCGGTCGACGCGACGAGCTTGGGAGGCAGCGGAAAGGCGCTACGCGGCAGCCACTTGCCGTCGACCCGTCCCATCAGGCCGATCGGGCCTGCGTAAATCCACAGTACCTTGCCGTCGTGGCCCAGGCCGGCCAGGCGCAGCGCGGTCGGCTTGCCGTCGGGCCCCGGCGGCAGCGGTATCGTTTCGACCGTCCCCCGGTAGCGAATCTCGATGGCGTGGGTACCGCCCAGCATCAGCGCCCCCCGCTGATCGTTGGCGACCATGGTTACATGCTGTCCGGGTTCGACCTGCGGCGCGCTTCCAGGGGCGATGCGCCATAGGGCGCCGTTGCTGCGATCGGCGCCCCAGACCACGCCCTCGGTGTCGCGCGCCAGGGTGAAATTGAAGCCCGCCCCCGACAGGGGCGAACGTCGCACCGGCTGTGCGCGAAAACGGTCCAGGCCATGCTGGGTCGCGATCCAGATATTCCCCTCCAGGTCTTCGAGCATGTCCTGGGGATGGTCACCCGACAAGGGCGGGGCAGCGATCACGTCGCCCTCGCCTTGCGCAACGCTGAAGGCGGTATCGGGCAGCGTACCGGCGCCATAGCGCAGGCGTACTGCACGGTCGGCGTCGATCGACCACAAGGTGCCATCCCGGTCGAACAATCCCGCGGCGCGCGTTTCAGTGCGATTGAATCCTTCCGGCGGCGGCAACACCCGGCCATCGGGCGCCCCGGGCAACAGCGACAGCTTGCCCTTGTCGGCCAGCCACAGGCGGCCATCGGGCGACATCGCGAAGAACCCTCCACTCATGGAGATGCGGACGAAGCGGCCCTGCTGGCGGTCCATGCGCCAGGCGCCCTCGCCGTCCGACACCCACATCTGGCCGTATTGATCGAGCAGCATATTGTGCACACCGCCTTCCTCCGGCACGCCATCGAAAGGGACCGCATGCCAGCGCTGGCCGTCGAAGCGGTACACGCCGGTCTCGGCGCCGACCCACATGCTGCCATCGACGTCGACCATCGTGGACAGGATGATGCCAAAAGGCCGCTCGGGATCCGGCAGGTCTTCCAGCCGGCCATCCGGATGCAGCATCGACATGCCTCCGGCGCCGTAGGTGATCGTCAGCCGGCCGTCGCGCTCCGCGCCCAGCCCGTAGATGCGATCGCGCAGCTGCATGCCGCGCTGCGGCAGCTCGACGCGCGTAAAGCGCAGGCCGTCGAATCGATACAGGCCATCGTAGGTGCCGAGCCATAGCCAGCCATCGGGCGTCTGCGCCATCGACATGATCTGCGCCGGCGCCCCTTCGAGCGCGGTCCAGCGGGTGTGATGGGTATTGACCAGGCCGGCGGCATGCTCCAGCGCACAGGCAAGCACTCCCCATGACATCAGGCAGAGGGCCCCGAGGCCCTTCAATAGTATTGGCGGCACGGATGCGCGGGACATGGCTGTGAGATAGCTCCTACGCTTGGCAGCGGAATTTGATAGCAAAAATATAGCCGATGCGTTGTGGATATGCACGACAAATTAACGACATGGCATCGCTACGATGCAGCTTCGTTCAATTTTCGGAGTCCACCATGCCGTTTCGCCGCACCGTCATTTCCTGCGCCAGCCTGGCGCTGGCCGCACTCGCCGCCTTGCCGGCCGGCGCGGCAACGCCAGCCGGCGCCGGGCTGGCGCCCATTGCCCAAGCCCATACCTTCGCCCAGGTGCGCCAGGGGGACCAGGTACACACCCTGCTGGCGCTGAAGCTGGAAACGGGCGCCGGGACGCTCACCGCGATCGACCTGAGTGCGTCCAGCGGCGCGTACAGCCCGGACGCCTTCGACGTCATCGCCCGCTTCGATGCCGCCGCCCTCGATACCCTGGCAGGCCAGGCGCAAGGCACACGCGCTTATCCGATCGAGCGCCTGCTCGGTGTCGGGCCGCGCGGCCTGGCGCATATCGCGGCCGGCACCAACTATCCGGCGCACGGCGAGGAAGTCGGCATGCACGAGGCTTTCCTGTTCCCGAAACTGTCGCAAGCCGGCGGCCCGCGCACGACGCTTGCCGCTGCCCCCGGCGCCTTGCTCGATTACGAAGTCGAGGTCTGCGCGCGCTTCGACCGCGAACTGCGCTCGAGCGCCGATTTCGACGCCGCCCGCAAGGGCTTCTTCCTGTGCGGGGATTTCTCGGACCGCGCCACGCTGGTACGCAATATCAACCTTGCGCATCCCGCCTCGGGCGACGGCTTCGCCGATGCCAAGAGCGGGCCCGATCGCTTCCCCACCGGCGCCCTGCTGGTGGTGCCGCGCGACTGGAAAGCCTTCCTGCAGGGCGTCACGATCGCGACCCATGTCGACGGCCAGCCGCGCCAGCACGCCAGGGCCGGCGACATGATCAAGGACCTGCGCGCCATCGTGAGCGAGACGCTGGGCGAAGCCAGGACCCGCACCTGGTCGTACGCCGGCGGGCGCATACCAATGGTGGCGCGCGCGGCGATCGGTACCGACAGCGCGGTGCTGACCGGTACCGGCGACGGGGTGGTGTTCAGGGAGCCGGAACCGGCTGTGATCAAGGCGGTCATGGCTGCAAAACACCGCGCCGGGCAGATGGCGCAGATTGAGCGCTACCTGGCCGCGGAAGCTGCCAAGCGCATCTATCTGCAGCCGGGCAACCGGGTACGCCATTCCAGCAACGTCCTTGGCTGGATCGAGACGACCGTCGTCCCAAACAAATAAGCCAACGACATTTCATCGACACCGCTGCCGCATAGTGCAGGCACGCATCCAGCAACCACCAACAGGACTCTCCATGAAACCCCTCTTTCTCTTTGCCACCCTTATCGTCACCTCTACCCTGGCCAGCGCGCAGCAGGCGCCGCGCTGGGGGCTGGGCGTCGGCGCCGCCGTCTCTGATTCCGTGTATGCCGGCGAAGGCACGCGCGTCACGCCCTTCCCGCTCGTGTCCTACCAGGGCGAGCGCTTCTACTGGCGCGGCATTAGCGGCGGCGCCCACCTGGTCAAGCGCGGCGGCTTCTCGCTCGACGCCACCTTGTCGGCCCGTTTCGACGGCATCGACAAGGACGATTTCGGCGTGCCTGAACTGGCCGAGCGCGGCATCGACCGCGCGCTGCTGGAAGACCGCGACGACGCCTTCGACCTTGGCCTGGCCGGCAGCTGGAGCGGCGCGATGGGCCAGCTCGACCTGGGCGTCAAGGGCGATGTCACCAGCACCAGCAAGGGCCATGAAGTCAACCTGAGCTACTCGTATCCTGTCCAGTGGGGCGCTACGCGGATCGCGCCGAACATCGGCGTTGCGCACCTGTCGAAGAAGCTGGCCAACTACTATTACGGCACCCTGCCTGAAGAAGTCGCGCGCGGCGTCGCCAACTACCAGCCGGGCAGCGCGGCGGTCGCCCGCATCGGCATCGACGTGATGCGCCCGTTCGCCGGCAACTGGGTCCTCATCGGCAATGTCGCCTACCGCAAGCTGCCGACCAAGCTCTCCGACAGCCCGCTGGTGGAGAAGGACAAGGATGGTTCGGTGTCGGCCTTCATTGGCTTGAGCCGCGGCTTCTGAGCACTGTAATGCGGACGTGCGATACTCGTCCGGCCCTTTCAACCGACCTTGTCGCGGCCACATGACCAAGCAGCCCCTGAGCATACTCATCATCGAGGACAACGCCGGCCTGGCCGCGAACATCTACGACTACCTGGAGGCCTGCGGCCACCATCCCGACGCTGCGCCGGACGGCGAATCGGGACTCGGGCTGCTGGCCATCAACCGCTACGACGCCGTGGTGCTCGACTGGATGATGCCGCGCATGGATGGCATGACCATGCTGGAACGCCTGCGCCAGGAGCGAAAATCGCGGATACCGGTGATCGTGCTGACCGCGAAGGACCAGCTCGAGCACAAGCTGCACGGCTTCCTGACCGGGGCCGACGACTATGTGGTCAAGCCGGTGGCGCTGGCCGAGCTGGAGATGCGCCTGCGGGTGCTGGTGCAGCGCACGCGCGGTGACGTCGCCGCATCGCAGGTGCTCGAAGTGGCCGACCTGCGCTTCGACCTTGGCACGCTTGAAGTGAGTCGCGCCGGCAAGCCGCTTCCGATGACGCCGGTGCGGCGCCAGCTGCTGGAACTGTTGATGCGCCGCTCTCCCGGCCTGGTGCGGCGAGAAGAACTGGAAACCCTGATCTGGAAGGATGACGTGCCCGACAACGATGTCCTGCGCTCGCACATGCACATGCTGCGCAAGGCGGTCGATGGCGATGCGCCGCGCAAGCTGCTCAAGACCATTGCCGGCAGCGGCTACCGACTGGGCTTGCCAGATGAGTGAACGCGGCCTGTCGCGCATGTCCAGCCTGCAGCGCAAGATCAGCGCGGTATTCGTCCTGTTTGGCCTGCTCATGGCGCTCGGGCTGGCCCTCCAGGGTCAGCTGAGCCAGAACCTGATCGTGCACCCGCTGTGGGAAGAACTCCTCAGGTCGAGCACGGCCCAGTATGTCGCGGACGGCAAACTGGCGCCGGCCGCGCAACTGCCGGCAACGGGCCGGATCCGCGCCTGGCGCGTGGGTGACGCCGCGCTGCCGCCTGATATGCCCACCTATTTCGCCAGGCTGCGCCCCGCTTACTACGACGAGCAGGCGATGGACAGCTACGAGTCGGAGCGCAGCCATGCGGTGCTGGTCACGCTGCTCGCAAACGGCGAGCGTATCGTGATGGCGGTCGATATCACCGAGCTCGAGGATTACCAGAACCGCCTGGGGCTGATCAGCGTGCTGATCGCGGTCCTGAGCGGCGCGATGATCGCCGGCTCGATCGCCTGGGTCTACCGCAGCCTGCGCCGGCCGATCGGGGTGCTGGCGCAGCGGATGGAAGAACTCGATCCCGAGCAGCCGTCGCAGCGCCTCGCGACCGACTTCGCGCTGAGCGAATTGCACGACATCGCCGTCATCGTGAACGGCCACCTGGAACGGGTCGAGCGCTTCATCGAACGCGAACGTAGCCTGCTCGACCAGGCCAGCCACGAGTTCCGCACGCCGATCGCTGTCATTGCCGGCGCCGTCGATGTATTGAGGCTGCACGAACTGCCGCCGGCCGCCGGCGCGCCGCTGGCGCGGATCGAGTCGACGGTCGAGAACCTTACCGAGATCATGGCGGCGCTGCTGTTCCTGTCGCGCGAGGATGGCAAGGCGCCGCTGGAAACCACGCGCCTCGATTCGCTGGTGATGACGCTGATCGACGACCACCAGCATCTACTCGACGGCAAGCACGCGCACTTCGTGGTCGACGCGCTGGAACCGCTGACGGTGAACAGCCCGGAAGCGATCGTGCGCATCGTGGTGGGCAACCTGCTGCGCAATGCGGCCGAGAACAGCTATCAGGGATCGATAGAGGTTCGGCTGGCCGGCGGGCGCCTGAGCATCCAGGACAGTGGAGAGGGATTCGATACGGTCGCCGCGGCGCGACGCTATACACAGGCGCTGCGCAATTCGGCCAAGCAGGGAGGCGGCCAGGGACTCGGGCTGTTCCTGACGCGCAGGGTGTGCGAGCGCTTCGGGTGGACCTTGAAGGTGTCGTCGAACCCGGCGCATGGCACCCTGGCCGAGATGATATTCGTCGACGAGCAGCCCGTCGCTCCTGCTACCAGCTGAAACGTCACTCCCGCGCAGGCGCACTAGCGTCCGGAATATTTACTGCAAAGCGAGCACCGTCATTCCCGCGCAGGCGGGAATCCAAGTGAAGTCACAGAATGCTCATGCTCTCGCGTGGCCCGGCTTTTATCGGAGGTCGATTTTTGAGCCGCTGGCCTGCTGCACTTGGGTACCCGCCTGCGCGGGTACGACGTCCAAGACGTTGGCGGTGAATATGGCGACGGTGACGACGTTCAGTCGTCTTTCTCGATCTCGTCGGCTTTTTCCTGGATCTTCTCGCCGGCGCGTTCCACCGACTTGCCGACTTCCTCGGTGGCCCGATCCAGGCCGCGGCTAGCTTCCTCGGTTGCGTCCTTGACCTTGTCGTGGGCCTCGGCGACGGCGTCGTCGACCCGGGCCAGCTCGTCCTGCACCGAGTTGGTCACCTTGCTGCTGGCCTCATCGAGCGCCTTGCCGAAGCGCTCGGCCGGGCCGGCGCCGTCTTCGTCGCGGCTGCAGCCGGCCAACGCCACCAGCATCAGCGGTACCAGCAGCGCCTTGACCATGCTTGCTTTCATTCTTCGCTCCTTGCGGTTTACTCAACGCCTGGCATGATACATCGGGCTTCCCAGGCTGGATATCCTTACAGCGTCAGCCGCCGCGCTTGGGATCGGCCAGCGGATGGCTGCGCCGGCGCCGTTCCTCGCGCGTGCAGGCGGCAGCGGCGGCATTGAGCGCGTCCTGCACCTTGCGCAGCTGCTGCTCGCTGGCGCGTGTCTTGCGCAGGGCGATCAGCTCGTCCTGCGCGTCCTTCGGCTTGCATTCCTTGGCCAGCGCGATGGCCGACTCCATGCGGCGCTCGATGCGCGCCGCGGTCGGCTTGGTCAGCATCCAGGCCAGCCACAGGATGCCGAGCACGATCAGCCACCAGCGCAGGCGGATCGGCTTGCGTACCGGAGCGGCCGGCTGCGGTGGAGGGCTTGGGCGGACGGGTGGCGGTGCGGGCGGCCTTGGTGGCACCGGAGGCGCTGGCCGTGGGGCCGGCGTCGGGGCTGGCGCGCTAGGTGCTGGCGGCGCGACCGACACCGGCTCCGGTCGTTTCACCAGGCTCGGCGCCGGCGCCGGCGCCGGCGGCACAATGGCCGCCGCAGCGGCGCGCTGCGCCGTGCCGCACCACGGGCAAAAATCGACCCGGCGCGGAAACGCGCGCCCGCAGCCGGTGTTCACGCAACGATGGCTTGCAGGGGCTTGCTCCATACCCATCCTCAGCTTGGATCCGGCACGCCGTCGTCCGGGTCAAGAATGCCTTCATCCCGCCGTCCGCCCAGCACCGCGGCCAATTCCGGCAGCTCGCCTACCGTGCTCCACTTGCCGATCTTCGGATGCCAGCGCATGTCCCAGGCACGGGTCGCGTGGTCGATCTCGCCGCGCGCGGCCTGCTGCGCGATCTCGTCGACCGTGAACGGCCCGTGCTGGGCGCCGCCGACGAACAGCTTGAAGCGCGGCGCCGTGGTCGGCAACGGTGGCGGCGCGACCACCGCAGCACGCGGCGCCAGCGCCTGCCTGGCGGCTTCCTCGTCCGCCAGCAGTTCGGGCAGGATCACGCGCTTGTCGACCGCGCGTTCGACTTCCCAGCTGTAGGCGTCCTGGCTGGAACCGGGCACCACCTCGGTCCAGCGCTCGAGCTGGCCCAGCAAGGCCTCGATCCGCGCCGGCTGCAGGCTGCGCGCGCCGGATCCAGCTGTCGTACAGGCGCCGCGCGGTGATGTTCGGCAGCGATGGCGACGGCAGCTGGGCGCCGGTCTCGTCGACCTCCAGCCGCGGTTCGTACACCCGCAACTGGTAATGCCGCATCAACGCCGCCAGCAGCACCAGCCGCTGTGGGCCGAGCCCGGCCAGGCGGGCCTGGACCGCCGCGATCACTCCCTCGCGGTAGTACGGCGGCAAACCATTGGAGCGGATCGCGAACTCATTGCCGATCTGGAGCCATTCGCCGGAGCCCGGTTCGACCTCGAACAGGTACTGGCCGCGCGGCTGGAACGCCGCCTCGCGGTCGCCCAATTCCGGTTTGCGGCGGATGACGCCCAGCGCGATCGCCTGCAGATACCACTCGTAGTCGTCAGCCAGCCGTCCCAGCTCGTCCATCGAGGGTGAGATCGGATGGCGAAAACGGGTGGCGTCGAAATGCAGGTGGGTCGGAATCTTCGGGTTCTCGATCTGGTACGAGGCGCGCCAGGTCGGCAGGCCGCGCAACACCGTCATCGGGTAGCCGGACAACTCGATATAGCACACCGCCCTGCCGCTCACGCCGGTGTTGACGATCGAGACCAGCTCGCCATGGAAGTACCCGGTAGGCACGGCGGCGCGGATCTCGGTTTCCATGCGGCGCCATGCGATCGGGTCACCCACGCCGATGAAGCACTTGAACTGGTCGGCGTTCGGCGTGAACTCGGCCGAGAAGCGCGCATTCACCCATGGCATGGCGCTGCGGATCCATTCAGCGAAGATGCGCTGGCGCTCCTGCGGCGACAGGTTTGAGAGCCGTTCGAGCAGCGGATCGACGGGCTCCTCGCGCTCCAGCCCCTGGTTCGACAACTGCAGCTGCGCGCGCCGGAACAATTTCAGCAAGAGTTCAGCCCGCAGGCGCTCGTCGCCCAGTTGCGGGAACAGCCGCGCCGAGCCGCCGAATTCGAGCAGCACTTCCTCGCTCCAGATGCTGGTGTCGCCCGTCAGGCGCACCGGCGCCGGCGTCGTATCAAGACCGAGCTTGATCGTGGTCGCATGTTCCTGGCGCGCGTCGGCGCGTAATTGGCCAATGCGCTGGTCGACGGCGCCCAGCATCGCCTGCACCGCGCGCCGGCCTTCCTGGAATTCGCCGGCGATGCCACTCCACTGGGCCTGCCCCTGTTCATCGGTCGATTGCGGGTCGCCCAGCCAGCTGGAGGCCGCGCGCATCACCTCGATCGACTGCCCGGCCGCCACCGACAGCAGATGGAAGCGCAGGTAATCGGCCAGGTCGCGCCTGAGGTGGCCCATGACTTCGCGCGCCTGCGGCTCCTTGCCGAACAGGCGGCCGGCTGCCTGGCCCAGGTTGTTCAGCGACTCCTCCACCTGGCGCGTGCGCAGCGCGTCGCGGATGTCCCGATAGCGGCGGCCATTGCGTTCGGCGTGGACCAGGTCGCGCTGCAGCAGGCGCGCCTTGACTTGCTCGAGCAGCGACAGCACGAATTCCAGCCCACCCTGGCGGCGGTCGTCGAGCAAGGCATACAGGCGCTCGCGCACCCCGCCCTTCAGGCGTTTCAACAGCTCGCCGGTGTGGCGCTTGATACGGTCTTCGCTGGTTTCGGCGGTGGCGCCGGCTTCGCGGATCGCATCGCGTTCGAGCTGCGGCAGCAGCTCGGACACCTTCTCGCGCCACAGCTTGACGTCGTAGGACGCCATGATGCGGTCGATCTCGAGTTGCACCCGGCTCTCCACCCGCTCGAGCAGCGAACGGCCGTCGCGGTCCAGCAGCAGCGCATTCGTCAATGCATACTCGGTGAACGGCGTCACGTCCACAGCCCCCTTGCGCAGGTCGGGGAATTCATCGAACGGACGCTCGGCCATCTCCATCTGGTCGCGCATGAAGGCGTCGCGCTCGGCGTCACCCGCGCGCCTTGCGGCCACGCCATCGCTGCCCGCCAGGCCAAAGAAGGCCTTCACCATCAGCCCTGCCAGCTCATACGCGCGGATATCCTCATGCAGGCTTTGCTGGGTGTCGAGCACCGACTGGCCGAAGCTCGAATACACCTTCGAGTACGAGAGCCGCATGTCGCCGAAGCGCGCCTCGGGTACGCGCGGGTTGTACGGTCCCAGCTTGTGCTGTTGCTGGTTGACCGCCACCGAGCGCTTGCGGTTGGCAAAGTCGGCCGAGGCGAAATCCTCGAACAGGGTGTCGGCCACCATCTGGTAGACGTCCTTGACGTCGAGCGTGGCCTTGTTGGCCAGGTTGGCGGTGTCGACGAAATAGACATCGTCGAACGGCGCGCCGCGCCCGGCGATGCTGTCCGGGTCGGCCCACGCCACATTCGCGTTCATGTCGCGCATGGCCGTCTCGAGTTCCATCAGGGTGGCGTAGGCATTGGCCTCGGTGCGCTCCTTGTTGGCCTTGGCGAAGCCGGACGGCATCAACAGCACCAGGTCGACCTGGCTGTCGGATACTTCCTGGCGCGCGATGGCCTTCGACAGCCAGCCCAGGTCGAGCACGCTGCCGGCGCCGGTGCCGCCGGCAGCCGACGCGATGACGACGATCCGGAATTTCGAAGTATCGACCTGCAGCCCCAGGCGCTGGTAGTTCTCCTTGCGCTCGATGCCGGCATTGCTGCTCAGGTAGTTGAGCGCGCCCTTGATGCGGCCGCGCAGCTTCGGGTATTTGTCGAACAGATAGAGCCGCGCCAGCGCGCGGATCTGGCCCGCGCCTTTGGACGGATCGATGCCGAGCGAGCGCAGCTTTTTTGGCCGCAGCGGCATCCAGCTCTCGATAAGCGGAAACCGCGCCAGGCTGTCGTCCGACTCGTGGTATTGCGGCAGGTCGAGCGGCTCGACCAGGCGCTCTTCTTCGCTAAGTCGCACCAGTTCATACCAGGGATCGGTGCGCTGCGATTTACCCTCGTCGATCACAGCATTGTTATCGAGGTCGAAATGCAGGAAGCGCGCCACCGGAAAGTCGGCGATCGATTCGACCCGGGTCGGGTGACGCCGGTTCCAGACCGCCGACAGGATGCGGCGCCGGATGCGCATCATGACTTCCATGCCGGTGCCGCCGGCGCCGATGAACAAGGTCGGGCGCAGGTCGACCTTGAGTTCGGCCGGACGGGCGTTGACGCTCGATGGTTTCGGGAATTCTGCCATGGTGTAGGGGCTCTCTATTAACGTCGGCCGATGAACAGCGAAGCGACCAGCGCCACCACACCCACCACCACCAGCGGCCCGGTGACGGCAAAGGTCAGGAAGCGGCTGGCGTTGATGATGGCCAGCACCGCCGCCGCCGACAGGAAACCGAGGCCGACGAACAGCAGCCAGCCCGCATTGCCGGCCGACGAAGGCGCCACCCGCTTGCGCACCAGGTGGTGCACATAGGCGCCGCGCACGAAGAAGTAGACACTGATCAGGATCAGGAACACGATGCCGCCGATCGCCAGGTCACGGTCCGAGGTGTCGGCCACTGGCAATGTATGCGGATCGACCGGCATCACCTCCACCGGACGGCTGGCGGTATCGGGCAGCGTGCGTGGCAGGCTGTCCTGGGGCGAGGCCGATTCTTCCGGCAGCTTGAAGCCGGGATCGGCGGGCGATGGGGCGTCGCTCGGTGGCAGAACTGGTGGCTGGGTTGCCTGCATGGTTTCTTCCTTTCTTGTCATGAGCGGCCGAGCCGCACTTGCGCGCCTTCGCGCACGTCGAACAGGCGGTGGCCGAACAGCGTGGTCTTGAGTTGTGCGACTTGCTCGCCATGGCGGTCATACACCGGCTGGCTGGTGCCGGGACGGCCGCGCAAGGTGCGCGCTTCTTCGTCCACCAGTACCTGGACCGTGCGCGGACGCGCCCAGGCCCAGGCCGCGGCGGCCAGCGCCGCCAGCAGCGCCAGCAAGCCGCCCACCAGCGCCAGCAGCGGTCCCATGCCGTAATGGACACGCACCTGTACCGGCAGCACCGCCGTCGAGGCCTGTACCCGCGCCGGCGGTATAAAAATGTCGGGCAGCGGATCGCCCGGGAACAGCGCCGCCATGCGCTGGCGGAAGGCCTGCGACAGTTCCAGCTTCTGGTCGGCCAGGTGCAGCTCGATCCGGCCCGGCAGCACGTAGGCCGAACCGGCCGACTTGAGCGCGGCCAGCGACCATTGGTCGGGAATCTGCGCCACCGGCAAGGCCATGCTGGAACCGAGCGGCGCCGGCTTGCCCGGCGCCAGCGCGCGCACCTGCGCCGCATCGAGCTTGATTGCCCGGCTCTCGCCGGCCAGCATCGAACGCGCGCTCAGGGTGGCTGAGCTGATCGTGTACGGATACATCGTGTTTTCCAGGTTCCACTCGATGCGCGCCGAAGGCTGGCGCGCGTCGGGCGCCACGTCGGCGCGCAGCACGCCATCGGCCTGGCTGGCGAACGACACGCCGGGCGCATTGACGACGCGGCGCGGCGCAAGCCGCACCGTGTCGCGGTCCAGCGGTTTCAGGCGCGCCGGCGGTTCGGTGATCACCTGGGCGATGCGACCCGTTGCCAGCAGCGCGTCGAGCGCCGCAGCACCTTCGGCGCCGACCGCGAAGGCATACACCATCAGGCCGTTCGCCTTGTAATGCTTGCCCTGGACCGGCATGCGCAGCGGGAAAGCCAACGCCTTGACGATCGTATCGCCGCCGTGGATCAACGCATAGAACTCGCGGTTGCGGGTGGCGGTCGCCTGGTCGTTGTTGGGGCTGTTGCGGTTATTGGTCACCAGCCAGACGATGCCGGGTTTGCCTTGCAAGACCTGACCGGTCGCGGCGCGCACCGCTTCGCCCAGGTCGGTATCGGCCAGCGCCGCGCCGCCCGGCTTGCGCGCGGTATCGAGATTGGCGATGGCCTGGGCCACGCGGGCGCGTACCGGCTCCTCGCCGGCCTTGAACGACAGCAGCGCGCGTGGCGACGGCGCGCCAGGCAGGGATTGATTGAAGCTCGCCAGCACCAGCGCCTCGCCCGGCCGCACGACGGTTCCGGCCAGCGCCGCCACCAGCGGCTTGAACGGCGACTTGGGGTCGCTGTAGAACGGTTCCATCCAGCCCGAGTTCTGCACCAGGAGCACATGCGGCACGGCCTGCGCGCACAGCGACGCGCCGGCCAGCACGGCTGCTACCAGTGGGTGCGCAATCGCCTTCATCACGCCAACTCGTCCAGGCGCCAGCCGCGCATCTGGTTCCAGTCCGGATGGTGCAGCCACAGGCAACCGCCCGCCACGATCGGCACGCATTCGAGTGGCCGCGCCAGGCGCGCGATCTCGTCGAGGATCACGTTGCGGCGCCCGATCCATTCGACGGTGGTGCGCGGGATGACGCGATCGCCAAGCGCTTCCTCGGCGCGGAAGTTGGCCTTGTGGAGGCGCAGCACCAGGCCGCTCGGCTGGCTGCGGTTGTTATTGAAGCTGCGCAGCAAAGGCAATACGAGCGTGTCGTCATGATGCGGGTCTTCGACATGCTCGTTCGACCACGGATCGTCCAGCACCGGGTGGCCGCGCCGGAACAGGAAGTTGGCGAAGCCCAGGCGCGCGCCATCGATCGCCATCCGTGCCGGCAAATGGTCGATGCCGGCGCCGAGTTCAAGGTAGGAATAACCGTGACCATCGTGACCGATCTGCCACAGGCGGCCATCGCGGCTTTGGGTCGGCCCGCCGAATTCCAGGCGCGGCTGCCAGTGCAGCGGCCAGGGCGTGAACAGCGGCGCCTCGCCCGGTCGCCATGTCAGCTGCCCTTGCGCGTGCAGCCAGAACAGGCGTCCGTCGTAGCCGAGTGGCCGGCTCCAGCCAGAAGACGGGGCGTCAGGACATGCATATTCCTGCACCTCATGCAGGTCCAGTCGCAGGCTCCACAGGCGCACGCCGTCGCTGCCGCCGGCGAGGCAGGCCAGGTGGCGCCGCATCAAGCCCGGCGCCGCGACAACCGGGGCGGCCAAGACGGTCTCGGTGCGATAGGTTTCGCTGACCGGGTCGATCCACAGCCGCTGCAGGCCATCGACACCCGGCACCAGCCCGGCCTCGCCGCGGCGCGGCTCTGGCGCCGGAACCCAGGCGTGACTCGATGCGGTGAACACCAGGCTGGCGGCGCCTGCCTCGGGGGTCAGCACATGCCAGCTGCCGGCCAGCGGATCCCAGTACTGCAGCACGCCGCGGGTGTGCGCCAGCGCCAGCAGGCGTTCGCCGGGAAAGCCGAAACCGGCGGCGGCGAACACCGAACAGGCATTCGGCGGCGCCGGCATGGTCAGGTCGCAGCGCCCCGGCGTCGGCGCGGCGGGCCGCTCTTCGAGGCTGTCGCCAAGCGGCAGCGAGGTAACCGGCAAGCCATGCGGCACATGGCGCGGCAGGGCTTCGTCGCCGCCCGGGCCCCACCAGCCGCGCGCCCTGGCCGGCGCACCGGACAGCCGCAGCAGCGGGCGCCCGCAGCGCGGGCAATACGCAAAACCTTCGGGATAGATCGGCGCACAGCCGCAATCGAGGGGTAGCGAGGCGCCCAGCACGTGGGCGACGTCAGGCAGGCGCTGGCGCGCGCGCCCGTGCCAGTCGACCGGGCCCAGGCCCTCGCTGGCGAGCAGCGAGAATTCGCCGCTATTGTCGTCCTCGTGCCAGATGCTGGCAGGAGTTTCCCATCGATGCGCCATTACTGCCTTTCGCTCTGCCATATGATTTGCCGAAACACGCCTCGCAAGCCGCGCCCTTGTCTTTGCTATTGCTCAAATGATAGCTCCGCAGACCGGCGCGCGGCGCGCCGTTCATGAGGTAGCGTGGTGCGATCCCGGATGGATCAATAAGTGCGCCGAAAGCGGCCTCTAGCCATGCCTGCACGGGGAACTTTTGGCAGACCTACGTATAATGGCCGCCTGCCCTTCCACCATCCGTGACGTTTCCCGATGACCGCTGCCGATCTCTCCGCCGACCTCCCTGCGCATGCCGTCGATGCCGCCACCAGGCATCTGCATGCCGTGCTGACGATCGCGCTCGAACACGGGCCCGGGCAGAAGGCGCTGGTGGTGTACGACACCCGCACCGGGCTGGCGCGCGCGCTGCTGGCGGCCTACCGCGCCAACCTGCCGGATGCGCAGTTCATCGACTTCGACGCCGTGGCGCCGGAAGCGGTGCTGGCGGCCTTCGGCACCATGCAGGCGGGCGAACTGGTGGTGCTGCTGCAATCGTCGAACTTCCGTCTCGACGGCTTTCGCATGCGGGTCGAGCTGTTCAAGCGCGATCTGAAGGTGATCGAGCACGTGCACCTGTCGCGCATGGCCGGCATCCAGGGCGAACACTATATCGAGGCGCTGGCCTACGACCCGGCCTATTTCCGCGGCACCGGGCGCGCGCTCAAGGAGCGCATCGACCGCGCGCCGCACGGCCGCGTGGTCGGTGGCGGCGAGACGCTCACCTTCGCCTCGCCGTTCGAACCGGCCAAACTCAATATCGGCGACTACAGCGACATGAAGAACGTCGGCGGCCAGTTCCCGATCGGTGAAGTATTCACCGAAGCGCTCGACCTGGAGGCGGTGCATGGCCGGGTGCAGATCCACGTGTTCGGCGACACCAGCTACCGCTCGAACCGTCCCGACGTGCCGGTGACGCTGGTGATTGAGCGCGGGCGCGTGGTGGCGACCGAGAACGCGACCGCGCAATTCCAGCAGGTGCTCGATAACATCACGGCCGATGAGGGCGAGGTCTGGGTGCGCGAGCTGGGCTTTGGCCTGAATCGCGCCTTCACGCGCGAACTGCGGGTGGACGATATCGGCACCTACGAGCGCATGTGCGGCATCCACCTGTCGCTCGGCGCCAAGCATGGCGTGTACCCCAAGCCGGGATTCAAGCGCAAGGATGCGCGCTATCACATCGACGTGTTCGCGGTGACAGATGCCGTGTACCTGGGCGAAGAACAGGTGTACGCGGACGGGCGCTGGCTGGCCTGAACCCGGATTGCCGGCCCGGCGAGCGTGTTATGATGGCCTGATTGTCATATTGGAGCTCGCCATGCCGGACTCGCTATCGAGCCACGTCAAGGAAATCCAGTCGATGGCTGCGGTGCCGCGCATGCTGGAAACCGTTGCCGCACTGACCGGACTACGCTTCGTCTGCATCGCCCACGTCACCGCAAACAGCTGGACCGCCTGCGCGGTGCACGATCAGCTTGGATTCGGCCTGGTGCCCGGCGCCCAGCTCGACGTCACCACCACGCTGTGCGAAGAGGTTCGTGAAAACAGGCAGGCAGTCGTCATCGACTGCGTCCGCGACAGCGAATGCTACCGCGACCACCACACCCCGCGCATCTACGGCTTCCAGAGCTATTTTTCGATTCCCATCTTCCGTCCCGACGGTTTCTACTTCGGCACCCTGTGCGGCCTCGATCCGGAACCGGCGAAGCTGAGCGAAGGCGCGATCGTGCCGGCCCTGACCCTGTTCGCCGAACTGGTGTCGCGCCAGCTGGAGTCCGAGCGCTCGCTCGACGCTGCCCGCACCGCCCTGCTGTCCGAGCGCGATACCGCGGAGCTGCGTGAACAGTTCATCGCGGTGCTGGGCCACGACCTGCGCACGCCGCTCAGTGCGGTCCTGAGCGGCGCCGAGCTGCTGGCAAAGCGCCACGACGATCCCCTGACGCGCAAGGTGGTGGCGAATATGCGCAGCAGCGCGCTGCGCATGGCTGGCCTGGTCGACAACGTCGTCGATTTCACCCGTGGCCGCATGGGCTCCGGGCTGGCGCTCGAAATGGCCCTGCATGCCGACGTCGACCTGGTCCTCGAGCAGGTCATCGATGAGTTGCGCAGCGTGTACCCTGACAGTGCGATCGACAGCGATATCGCGCCCGCGCTGACCCTGTATTGCGATCCGCAGCGCCTGGCGCAGCTGTTGTCCAACCTGATCAAGAACGCATTGGTCCACGGCGCCCCGGGACATCCGGTCGACGTACGCGCCGGCATCAAGGATGCCGGCTTCGTGCTCGAGGTGAGCAACGCCGGTCCACAGCTGGAGGCGACCGTCATCGACCAGCTGTTCAAACCCTACTGGCGCGCCCGCTCGCGCCGCGGGGACGATGGCCTGGGCCTGGGCTTGTACATCGTCGACCAGATCGCGCGCGGCCACGGCGGCGGGCTGGGCGTGGTCTCGGATGGCAGCCGCACCACCTTCACCTTCAGCATGCCGCCACAGTCGCGCGCCTAGAATCGCCTGTCAGCAGGTAGTCATCACATATATTTCATGATTTTTACAAATCCCCTCAGCAGTTGATTAATATCAGGATTAGAATTCTTTTCTAATATCAACTACAAATCCAGGGGAACCATGTTCCGTTTGCCTTCAGGCGTGGCAGCGCTATGCCTCGCCGTTTCGGCGTTTGCCATCCCGGCCCTCGCAGCCGCACCCTTCGACGACAAATTCCGCCAGCTCGACGAACTGCTGCCGACCCCGGGATCGGTGCGTACTGCCTCTGGCGCGCCGGGCCACGCCTACTGGCAGCAGCGCGCCGACTACACGATCCGCGCCACGCTCGACGAGAACAAGCGTGCGCTGACCGGCTCCGGAACGGTTACCTACCATAACAATTCGCCGGATACGCTCAAGTACCTGTGGCTGCAGCTGGACCAGAACATCTACAAGCCAGGATCGGACGCGCGCCAGAGCGCCGCCCTGCCCTCGCGCGAGGCCTGGACCGGCGCCACTGCGCAGACCGGCCTCAAATTCGACGGCCTGCGCACGCTGCTTGAGCAGCGCACCTTCCCTGGCGGTTTCGACATCCTGGCCGTCAAGGACGCGAGCGGCCGCCCGCTGGCGCACACGATCAACAAGACGATGATGCGGATCGACCTGCCGCAGCCACTCAAGCCCGGCGCGCGCGTGTCGTTCAGCGTCGACTGGCGCTACAACATCAACGAGCAGAAGGTGCTGGGCGGGCGGGCCGGCTACGAGAAGTTCGACGACAATAACGACCTGTTCGAGATCGCCCAGTGGTTCCCGCGCATGGCCGCCTATTACGATGTCTACGGCTGGCAGCACAAGCAGTTCCTGGGCTCGGGCGAATTCACGCTCGAATTCGGCGACTACGATGTGCGCATCACGGTGCCAGCCGATCACGTCGTGGCCTCCACCGGCGAGCTGCAGAACCCGGGCGATGTGCTCTCGGCCGCCCAGCGCGAGCGCCTCAAGCAGGCCCGTACAGCGAAGAAGCCGGTCATCATCGTGACCCAGGCCGAGGCTGAAGCGGCCGAGAAGGCGCGCAGCACGGCCAGCAAGACCTGGCACTTCAAGGCCAGGAACGTGCGCGACTTCGCGTTCGCCTCGAGCCGCAAGTTCATCTGGGATGCGCAGGGCGTCACCAGTGGCCCCTACCAGGTGCTGGCGATGTCCTACTATCCGAAAGAAGGCAATCCGCTGTGGGAGAAATACTCGACCCAGGCGATCATCCACACCATCGAGCAGTACAACAAGTATTCCTTCGACTACCCGTATCCGACCGCGATCTCGGTCAACGGCCCGGTGGGCGGCATGGAGTATCCGATGATCTCGTTCAACGGCCCGCGTCCGAGCAAGGACAAGAAGACCGGCGAGATCACCTATTCGCAGCGCACCAAGTATGGCCTGATCGGCGTGATCATCCATGAGGTGGGCCACAACTACTTCCCGATGATCGTCAACTCGGACGAGCGCCAGTGGACCTGGATGGATGAAGGCCTGAACACCTTCGTGCAGTACCTGGCGCAGCAGGCCTGGGAAGAAAACTGGCCGGACAGCCGCGGCGAGCCGCGCCGCATCACCGACTACATGAAGAGCCGTAACCAGGTGCCGATCATGACCAACTCGGAGTCGCTGCTGCAGTTCGGGAACAACGCCTATGCCAAGCCGGCCGCCGCGCTCAATGTGCTGCGCGAGACGGTGCTGGGGCGCGAGCTGTTCGACTTCGCCTTCAAGGAATACGCCGAGCGCTGGAAGTTCAAGCGGCCAACCCCGGCCGACTTCTTCCGCACCATGGAAGATGCGTCCGGCACGGACCTCGACTGGTTCTGGCGCGGCTGGTTCTATACCACCGATGCGGTGGATGTGAGCGTGGACGGCATAACCGAGTACACGGTGTCGAGCCAGGATCCGGAAGTCGAAAAGGCATTGCAGCGTGCACGGCGTGCGCAGGAACCGGTGTCGGTCACCAGGCAGCGTAACCAGGGGATGGAGCGCCGGGTCGATGCGCATCCTGAGCTGAAGGACTTCTATAACGAGAACGACGACTTCACGGTCACCAACAAGGATCGCAACCGTTATCAGGAAAAGATGGCAGGGCTGGAGGAGTGGGAGAAGGCGCTGCTCAAGGAAGGCAAGCATCTGTATCTGGTCGACTTCACGAATGTGGGCGGGCTGGTGACGCCGCTGGTGGTCGAGATTGAGCTCAAGAGCGGCAAGAAATATATCGAGCGGATTCCGGCGGAGGTGTGGCGGTACTCGCCTGCCAGGATTACCAAGCTGTTCGTGACCGACGAGCCGATGGTGGGGCTGACGCAGGATCCGTATTGGGAGACGGCGGATATCGATGTCAGCAACAATAGCTGGCCGAGGAAGGCGACGCCGTCGCGGCTGGAGTTGTTCAAGACGGAGCGGGATCCGAATAATTTGATGCGCGATGCTGGTACCAAGCTTAAGGACAAGAGCGAAGCGCCTTCGGGTGAGTAATCGGCGGCACATTCTCTTGTTGAACGCGTCGGCGGCGTAGCCGCCGACCCTACCGGTGTCGCCGACTGCGCGCCGGTAATTTACTTTTTGTTGTGACACCATGAATCTCAAGCATCTGCATGCGGCGCTTGCCGCTTTTGTTCTTTCCGCGTCGGCCAGCGCGGCTGGGCCTGTATTTGACGACAAGTTTCGCCAGCTCGATGAGCTGCTGCCGACGCCGGGCGAGACCCGCAACGCGGCCGGCGCGCCGGGGCACAAGTATTGGCAGCAGCGCGCCGATTACCGGCTGCGCGTGTCGATCGACGAGAGCAAGCGCTCGCTGTCGGGCGCCGGCACCGTCACCTATCACAATAATTCGCCGGATACCCTGTCCTACCTGTGGGTGCAGCTGGACCAGAACATGTTCCGCAACGATTCGGACAACCGCAATATCGCGACCCTGCCGTCGCGCGATGCGTGGCAGGCGCGCGGCAATGATGGCGTCAAGTTCGACGCCCTGCGCCTGACGCTCGAGTCGCGCAAGTTTGACGGCGGCATTCACATCGCCAGTGTCACGGGCAGCGACGGCAAGCCGCTGCGCCACACGATCAACAAGACCATGATGCGGATCGACCTGCCGCAGCCATTGAAGCCGGGGGCGCGGACGTCGTTCAATGTGGCGTGGAGTTTCAACATCCCCGAGATGAATGTGCTGGGGCGCCGCATGGGCTTCGAGCGCTTTGACGACGGCAATGACATCTACGAGATCGCCCAGTGGTTCCCGCGCATGGCGGCCTACTACGACGCGGCCGGCTGGCAGAACGCGCAATACCTGGGCGATGGCGAGTTCACGCTCGAATTCGGTGACTACGACGTCCAGATCACGGCGCCCGCCGACCATGTGGTGGCGTCCACCGGCGAACTGCAGAATCCGGGCGACGTGCTCAGTAACACCCAGCGCGATCGTCTCAAGCAGGCGCGCACGGCCAATAAGCCGGTCATGATCATTACCCAGGCCGAAGCGCAGGCCAATGAAAAGGGCCGCGCAACCGGCACCAAGACCTGGCGTTTCAATGCCAGGAACGTACGCGACTTCGCCTTTGCCACCAGCCGCAAGTTCATCTGGGATGCGCAAGGCATCAAGAGCGGCAAGCAGGATGTGATGGCGATGTCCTACTACCCGGCCGAAGCGAATCCGCTGTGGGAAAAGTATTCCACCCCGGCCGTGATCCACACCATCGAGCAGTACAACAAGTACTCGTTCGACTACCCGTATCCAGTCGCGATCTCGGTCAACGGCCCGGTGGGCGGCATGGAATACCCGATGCTGTCGTTTAACGGCCGGCGCCCGGTGAAGGACGCGAAGACCGGCGAAGTGACGTATTCGAAGGCTGCCAAGTATGGCCTGATCAGCGTGATCATCCACGAGGTCGGCCACAACTACTTCCCGATGATCGTCAACTCGGACGAGCGCCAGTGGACCTGGATGGACGAGGGCATGAACAGCTTCGTGCAGTTCCTGGCCGAGCAGGCCTGGGAAGACGGCTATCCGGCGCGCCGCGGCGAGCCGCGCGACATCGTGTCGTATATGCGCAGCACCAACCAGGCGCCGGTGATGACCAACGCCGAGTCGACCCTCCAGCGCGGCAACAACGCCTACGCCAAGCCGGCCACCGCCCTGAATATCCTGCGCGAGACCATCCTCGGGCGCGAGTTGTTCGACTTCGCGTTCAAGGAGTATGCCGAGCGCTGGAAGTTCAAGCGCCCGACCCCGGCTGACTTCTTCCGCACCATGCAAGACGCGTCCGGCACGGATCTCGACTGGTTCTGGCGCGGCTGGTTCTATACCACCGACGCGGTCGACATCAGCGTCGACGGCATCACCGAATACACGGTCAGCAGCCAGGACCCGGACGTCGAGAAGGCCTTGCGCCGCGAACGCGCCAATGGCGAACCGGTGTCGATCATGGACCAGCGTAACAAGGGGATGGCGCGCCGCATCGACGCCCACCCGGAGCTGAAGGACTTCTACAACGAGAACGACGAGTTCACCGTCACCAACAAAGACCGCAACAAGTACCAGGAAACCATGGCGGGCCTGGAGGACTGGGAAAAGGCGCTGCTCAAGGACGGCAAGCACCTGTACCTGGTCGATTTTGCGAACAAGGGCGGGCTGGTGATGCCGCTGATCGTCGAGATCGAACTGAAAAGCGGCAAGAAATACATCGAGCGGATTCCGGCCGAAGTGTGGCGCTATTCGCCCAGGCAGATCACCAAATTGTTCATCACCGACGAACCGATGGTGGGCCTGACCCAGGATCCGTTCTGGGAAACCGCCGACATCGACACCAGCAATAACAGCTGGCCGCGCAAGACCACGCCGTCGCGCCTGGAACTGTTCAAGACCGACCGTGATCCGAACAACCTGATGCGCGATATGCAGACGCCATTGAAAGGTGCAGCCGCGCCGAAGGCCGCGCAATGACATTGCGCGGTTTCAGGACCTGGTGCGCGATCGCCCTGCTGTGCGTGAGCACAGCAGCCAGCGCGCACCGCTTCCACTTCGGCATGACCGACATCTCGTACAACGAGCGCACCAAAAGCACCGAGATCGTCCACACCTACACGGCGCACGATATCGAGGCCCTGCTCCTGAACCTGTACGGGCGCCAGTTCGACCTGAGCGACCTTGACGACCAGGACGTGCTGCGCAAGTACCTCGAGCGCCAGTTCTGGATCGCCGCACCGGACGCCACGCGCCTGCCGGCCAAGTGGATCGGCATGACGGTGGACGCCAACAGCGTCGTCATCTACCAGGAAATCGAGAACACGCCGCTGACTCGCACGGCCACGATCCGCCAGGGCGTGCTGATCGACTTCTTGCCCGAGCAGGTCAACACCGTCAACCTGAACACGGACGGCGCGGTCCGCTCCCTCACCTTCAGCCGCAAGGCGCTGGAACAACCGGCGCAGTAACAACACCCCTTTCGTAGAATTCCCATGCATCTTCGTCCCATCCCCTGCGTGCTGGCCGCGCTGTTCGCCACGTCCACCGTCCATGCCGACGACTTCCAGCTCCAGCGCGTGCTGGTCGAAGGCGCCCGCGCTTCGCAGCTCGGCATCGCCGATTCGGCCGGTGCCGGCAGCGCCGGCGCCAGGGACCTGGCGGGCCGCATCGCCTACCGTCCCGGCGAACTGCTTGAAGTCACGCCCGGCCTGATCGCCAGCCAGCACAGCG